>Ga0310695_10004191_pt1 | contig 27019 bp, 21 predicted proteins | sample RumenRJG_04DNA_FD_203882 | JGI IMG/M metagenome (GOLD analysis project Ga0310695, IMG submission 203882) | Bovine rumen microbial communities from Lethbridge, Alberta, Canada - RJG_04 (v2) (version 2) | ecosystem: Host-associated > Mammals > Digestive system > Stomach > Rumen | place: Canada... | reverse complement strand
TTCGAAGAGCGCCAGAAAGGTTTCTGGTGGAAGCTCTCCGGACTGTGGCAGGGCGACGGTGTCTACCGTTTCTTCGTCAACCCCTACGATGCCACGTCGGTGCTGGGACTGATCTACAAGCAGACGGCCAACATCAAGGATGCACAGATCCTGGCTTTCGCACCGCCAATGATTCCTGGCTTCTCGGCCAACTCGGGTGTGTCGCTCGTCATGCAGGACCGCACGGGCGGCTCGCTCAACAAGTTCTTCGAAGTGACCAAGGAGTATCTGGCCGAACTGAACAAACGACCGGAGATACAGACGGCCATGACCTCGTACAACCCGAACTATCCGCAGTATATGATTCATGTGGATGTGGCCAAGTGTAAGCAGTCGGGCATCTCGCCGCAGACGGTGCTCTATACGCTGCAGGGCTACTATGGCGGACTCTACGCCTCCAACTTCAATGCCTACGGTAAGCTCTACCGCGTCATGGTGCAGGCCGATCCGTCGACGCGTATGACGCCCGAGAGCCTCAACAGCGTCTACGTCCGCACGCCCAACGGCATGTCGCCCATCAACGAGTATTGCACGCTGGAGCGCGTCTACGGACCGTCGAACATCAACCGTTTCAACCTCTTTACGAGCATCAACGTCACGGCCACCGTGGCCGATGGCTACTCTACGGGTGAAGCCATCAAGGCTGCACAGGAAGTGGCTGCCGACTATCTGCCCGCCGGTTATACATACGACTATTCGGGTCTGACCCGTTCGGAGGCTTCGTCGAGCAACTCTACGGCACTGATCTTCGTGCTCTGCTTCATCTTTATCTATCTGATTCTGTCAGCACAGTACGAGTCGTACATCCTGCCCTTGGCCGTTGTACTGTCCGTTCCGTTCGGTCTGGCTGGTGCCTTCGGTTTCACGCAGCTCTTCGGCCATAGCAACGACATCTATATGCAGATTTCGCTCATCATGCTGATTGGTCTGTTGGCAAAGAACGCCATCCTCATCGTGCAGTTCGCCCTGGAGCGCCGTGAAACGGGTATGGCCATCTCATGGTCGGGTGTGCTGGGTGCCGCAGCCCGTCTGCGTCCTATCCTGATGACCTCGCTGGCCATGATCATCGGTCTGCTGCCCATGATGTTCGCATCGGGTGTGGGCAAGAACGGTAACCAGACGCTGGGTGCAGCTGCCGTCGGCGGTATGCTCATCGGTACACTGCTGCAGATATTCGTGGTGCCGACGCTCTTCGTCATCTTCCAGAGCTTGCAGGAGAAAGTGAGCCCGATGAAGTTCGAGGACGACGAGAATCCCGAGATTGCAGCCGAGCTGAAGCAGTATGCCCACCGCCCGGTAGAATACCAAGTTGAGGAGTAATAGCCCCTATAGTTTCTATAGCTCCTATAGCTTCTATAGCATCTATAACAACAAAAAAAGAAAGAAAGAAAGAAAAATGAAGAAAATAGCAACCATAGTCCTGGCAGCTGCCCTGATGAGCAGCTGCGGACTATACACCAAATACGAACGCCCCGACGTCAACACCGCCGGACTGGTGCGCGACCCGCTGAGCCTGAACGACACGCTGAAGGTCAACAGCGACGAGAACTTCGGCAACATGCCCTGGCGCAGCGTCTTCACCGATCCGCAGTTGCAGGCGCTCATCGAGCAGGGATTAGAGAAGAATTTCGACCTGCTCAATGCCGCCCTCAACGTGAAGATGGTCGAGGAGCAGCTGAAGGTGGCCAAACTGGCCTTCATTCCCGGCTTCTCCTTCACCCCGCAGGGAACCATCTCGTCGTGGGACGGCGGGAAAGCCACAAAGGCCTATTCGCTGCCTGTCACCGCATCATGGAACGTCGACCTCTTTGGCAATCTGCTCAACGTGAAGCGTAGCGCACAGATGCAGCTCCTGGCCACAAAAGACTATCAGGTGGCCGTGAAGACCAACATCATCAGCTGCATCGCCAACCTCTATTATACCTTGCTCATGCTCGACCGTCAGGTGGAGATCATCAACGACATGGAGCAGCTCACCAAGGATACGTGGGAGAAGATGCAGGTGATGAAAGAGTCGCGCATCGGCTATCGCTCGACTGCCGTGCAGAGCGCCGAGGCCAACTACTATTCGGTACAGGCACAGAAGGCCGACCTGCTCCGACAGATCCGCGAGATGGAGAACTCGCTGAGCCTCCTCATCGGACAACCGGCACAGACCATCGCTCGCGGCAAGCTCGAGAACCAGGCGCTGCCCACCAACCTCGCTACGGGTGTGGGCATCCAGATGCTCAACAACCGAGCCGACGTGCATGCTGCCGAGATGCAGCTGGCACAGTGCTTCTACGACATCAACACAGCTCGCAGCCGCTTCTATCCCAACATCACCATCTCCGCCACGGGTGCCTTCACCAACAACAACGGCTTGGTCGACCCGGGTAAGATTCTGCTTTCGGCCGTCGGTTCGCTCGTTCAGCCCATCTTCCAGCACGGACAGATCGTGGCCGGACTGAAGGTGGCCAAGCTGCAATACGAGCAGGCCTACAACAACTGGCAGAGCGCCATCCTGAAGGCAGGCAGCGAGGTGAGCAACGCACTGGTGATGTACAACTCGTCGACCGAGAAGAGTGCCATCGAGGCCAAGCAGATAGAGGTTCTCCAGAAGAATGTCGAAGACACGAAGGCCCTGATGGCCTCGTCGGGCAGCACCTATCTGGAGGTCATCCAGGCACAGAGCTCGCTGCTCAGCACACAGCTCTCGAAGGTGGCCGACGACTTCTACAAGATGCAGGCCGTCGTCAATCTCTATCAAGCCCTTGGCGGCGGAGCCCAATAATCAACGAAACTATAGCATCTATAGCTTCTATAGCATCTATATTATCTATAACAACCCCAAAAAAGGAAAAAAACAATGAGCGATATTAGTCCAAAAGCCGAAATCGACCCCAGGGCGAAAATCGGCAACAACTGTAAGATATTCCCCTTCGTCTATATCGAGGGCGACGTCGAGATAGGTGATGGCTGCATCATCTTCCCCTTCGTCAGCATCCTCAACGGAACACGCATGGGCGGACACAACAAGATTCACCAAGGTTCGGTCATCGGTGCCCTGCCGCAAGACTTCGACTTCCGAGGCGAGAAGTCGGAGTGTATCATCGGCCACAACAACATCATCCGCGAAAACGTGGTCATCAACCGCGCCACGCACAATGGATGCAAGACCGTCATCGGCGACAGCAACTTCCTCATGGAGGGTGTCCATATCTCGCACGATGTGAAGGTGGGCAACCAGTGTGTGTTCGGCTACGGCACGAAGATAGCAGGCGACTGCGAGATTGGCAACGGCGCCATCTTCTCGTCGAGCGTCATCGAGAATGCCGGAACACGAGTGGGCGAAGGTGCTATGCTACAACTTTCTCGAAGGATGTCCCGCCCTACATCATCGCAGGGGGCACTCCCGTGATGTATGCAGGCGTGAACAAGACCATGTGTGAGTCTTATGGCGTCGACGAGAAGGTCATCAAGCACATCGCCAATGCCTACCGTTTGGTATTCCACGGACAGACAAGCGTCTTCGATGCCATGCACCAGATCAAGGAGCAGGTGCCCGACAGCCCGGAGATTCAGAACATCGTACGCTTCCTCGAAACAACCGAAAAGGGTATCATCAGCAAGCTCTGAACATGTTCTGCCGCTCGGGATGGATGATCATTCCACACGCAGCAAACGCCCTTTCCGCTCGGGATGGATTTGCCGCTTGACCTATGGTCGCTTGCCAGAGCAAGAATCCACACGCAGCGAAATAACAGGATTTCGGACCCGATAAAGTAGCTTTTCACCTCGGCAAGAAACAAAAAATAGGCTATTTAGCTATTTTAACCCAAAAAAATTTGGAGGTTTCAGAAAAAGTTCGTACCTTTGCAACCGCAAATAAGCAAGGATCGGGATTTAGCGCAGTTGGTAGCGCACACGTCTGGGGGGCGCGAGGTCGCTGGTTCGAGTCCAGTAATCCCGACCAAAAAGAAGCTAACCGTCTGATTATTCAGGCGGTTAGTTTTTTTATTAAACTGAATCAGTATCGAATCAAAACAATTTGCAGGATAGAAAAAAGGCCATCCATGCTCGCGCACAGATGGCCAAAAGAGATCAATTGTCGAATTATGAGACTTCCGAACCTGTCTGACGGAAGGTTGCGGCACTCAATTCCTTAGATATATTCTCAATACAAGCCGACAGTCGGCTATAGGTTTTCTCACCTGCCGTCTTGATGCCACGTGCATACTGGCGCATCAACGACGGGTTGATACCGGCACGTTTGGCTATCTCGCTCACATTCAGGAAGGAGAAATAATCGAAGAATGACTGCAGATCGTACTGGTAGCTGAACTCGACAGGATAGGGATTCCCACCGTTCTCTATATAGTCTTCCCTGGCTTCGTCCAAGCAAGACATCAGATCCTCTTTAGCCTCCTTCACGGTTTTACCGGCACCGTTAAGGCCACCGCCGTACACGTCTTGTTCTGCATGGCACCAGTACGTTCCGTCCGTGGCTTGCCCTATTGTTACCTTTACCTTTTTCATATATCGTCATTGTTTGATTATCTAACATAAAGAGATCTCTCACATCAATAAGACGGTCACCCCCCTAAAAGCGGCCGGGGTTATTCCCCGACCAGCTTTTTCAAGATTTTCTGCGCAAGCCCTTTGTGGACTTCTGCAGCGTGCCTCGGCACCCATTCGAATTCGCTGGTTACACGGTTCTTCCATTTGTCGTGCCTACTTCCGTGTTTCTCCAAGAAGCAGCCGTTGCTTCTAAGGATTTCCAACAACTCGGATGTCTTCATAATGCTTGAGATCTCTTTGTCCTTGTTGGACGATGCAAAGGTAACAATAATGTTATACATCGCCAAATATTTCGACTAATATCTACGCAAAAAGCTACGCAAAGAAAGAACAGCTCATCATCCTTCCGTTCTAATTGCACCAGCCTGCGGCCTGATACCATTGCAGCTGGCGGATGTTCTGGTTGTAGCTGGCGTAGTATTCGCCATACGCTCCGTCAGGGCAAGGAGCCATTGCAAGAAAGACAAAGAGACATACCCCCAACAAACAGCAACAGCCCCTGCTCATTTCTGAGACAGGGGCTGCTATACTTTTTGCGAGTGTATCGCGCAATAGCGCTTGGCGCAAAAGCTTATCGGCGCAGACCGAGAGCCTTAACGATGGCGCGATAGCGTGTGATGTCGCGGTCGTAGAGATAGTCGAGCAGAGCACGACGCTTACCGACGAGGATGGTCAGCGAGCGAGCTGTGTTGTGGTCCTTGTGGTTCTTCTTCAGGTGCTCGGTGAGGTGCTTGATGCGATACGAGAACAGAGCAATCTGGCTCTCAGCGCTACCTGTGTCTGTGGTGTTGCCATTGTGGCTGTACTGACCGAAAATCTCTTCTTTCTTAGCTTTGTCTAAATACATAATAATGTTGATGATTAAATGGTTGTTGATTACATCCTTCTGATGCTCCGACGGCAATCATCAGCCGACCTCACATCGTCGAATGCACCGGATTTTCCGGCTTGCTTCGTTAAAAGCGGGTGCAAAGGTAATCATTTATTTGCGATTAACCCATTTGCGATTCAATATTTAAGCAAACTTTAACTTTTTTTGTATAGTCCTCCAGACTGCGCACTCACAACGGATAGTGGAGATTGTCCGGGCCGATGCAGTCGAGCACCTCGTTGAGGAACCTGCGGGCTTCGTAGCGAGCCATCGGCAGGTCGTGCAGCAGATAGTTGCCACAGTCGCGCGGGGCAGCACCGGGAATCTCATCTTCGAAGTCGGCGATGAAGCGGAAGGTGCGGCGCATGAGTTCTACGATATCTTCCGAAGCGAGATCACCGCGAAGCAGCAGATAGTTGCCCGTAAGGCAGCCCATCGGTCCCCAGTAGACGATGCGGTCGCGCCATTCAGGGTCGTTGCGCAGGTAGGTGGCAGCAAGGTGCTCGATGGTGTGGAGGGCTCCGATGTGGAGTGCCGGCTCGCGGTTGGGTTCCTTCATGCGGATGTCGAAGGTGGTAATGGTTTCGGTGCCTATCTGGTCTTTGCGCGAAACGTAGATGCCGCGCAAGAGGCGTTCGTGATTGATGGTAAACGAGGGAATCTTATTCATGGTGGTGATGGGTGTTAGGTGATGGGTGTTGATGGCTACTTTTTATTAAACAATCCGTTTAATCCGTTCAATTCGTTGTCAACAAAAACGGTCAGCGGTGCAGGAGGGCATCCAGGTAGCGATGCGTGAGCTGGAACGAATTGTCGGCGATGGTGTCCCAGAAGTTGTGATACATCGAGGCATCGACATCCTGCAGGGGCAGGTCGCTGATGGTGCGGAACGAGATGAACGGAACGCCCATGCGATAGCAAGTCTGCGCAATGGCAGCCGACTCCATGTCGACGGCCTTCGCCTCGGGGAAGTGGCCCAAAATCTCGCGCATCTTCTCACGCGAGTCGACAAACCAGTCGCCCGTGACGATGAGCCCCTGGTGGAGGGTTGGGTGATGGGTGATGGGTGATGGTTGATGGGTGTTGATGGCTACCTCGAGCAGCACCGGGTCGGCCTGGAAGCGGGCGGGCATGCCCTGCACCTGTCCGTACACCGACTGTCCGATGGCCGTGCCGCAGTAGACATCGTGGTAGCAGAGCTCCGCCGAGACGACGACATCCTGCACCCTGACGCCCTCGCCGTGTCCGCCGGCACATCCCGTCGAGATGATCATATCGGGATGGTGCTTGCCAATCATCTCCATCGTACCGATGGCGGCGTTCACCTTCCCTATTCCACACTGCTGCACCACCACCTCGTCTTCCGAGAAAACATCCCGGAGCTGGCGCAGTTCTTTCTCCATTGCTACGATTACTCCTATCTTCATGGCTGCAAAGGTACTACATTATTTTCATTGTTCAAAGAAAACGCACCATTTTTTCTATTTATTTCTTTAGAACGCAAAGACGCGGAGACGCAGAGTTTCTTAAAACACCGTACTATTTGCCAGCTCTGTATTGCTTCGGCGACACTCCCCTCAGGCGCGAGAAGAACTTGCTGAACGAAGGCACGTCGGCGAAGCAGAGCCGGTCGGCTATCTGGGTGATGCTCATCGGCGAGGTGCGCAGCAGGAAGGAAGCCTCCATGAGCAGCATCTGGTTGATGTAGTCGACGACGGTGCGTCCCGTCACCCGCCGAACCACGCGCGAGAGGTAGACGGGTGAGATATTGAGCATCGAAGCGTAGTAGGCGATGTCGTGATGCTCGGCAAAGTGGTGGGGCAGCAGCCTGATGAAGTCCATGAAGATCTCCTCCATGCGCTGCGGTGTCTGCCGGTGGGCGATGGTCTGCTGCTGCACGTTCTGCACGTCGAGCAGGAACACGGCATAGAGCATGCGCAGAATCTCCTGCTTGTAGAGATGGTCGGAGTGCAGATAGCCGATGATCTCGCGCATCCGCCCCGCCAGATGCCTTGCCGCGGCATGAGGCAGCGACACCTTCGGCTCGTGCAACTGCACGATGGGCAGAAAGGCGATGTTCACCAGGTCGCGCACCGTGGGTATCTCGATAGTGGTGTTCTCGTCGGCCATCAGGCAGATGCCACGATAGTTCTCCGAGGCGGCAACAACGGTCACCGTCAGTCCCGGCGAATAGAAATAGAGGTCGTCGGCCTGGAGCGTCAGCATCCGCCTATTATATAATAAGGTAACCCAGCCTTCCGTCACCAGCGTGAACGTGTAGGCCGACAGGAATCCCTGCGTCTCGTTCGTGCGGAACGTCTTGGCCGCATCCGTCTCCGTGCAGTACATCTTGCCGTCCCAGTTCTTCAGGGGCATCTCGCCGAACATCACGTTCCAACCTTCTTTCAGCGTATACATCTCTTGCAGAATTAACGATTTGTCGATTCACTATTTTCTAAAACCCGGTGCAAAGGTACGAAAGTTTTTTCATTGTTGTATCGTTTCAGACAAATTCTGTGTCGTTTCAGATAGCAGCATTCTCAAATAATCATCGTAACTTTGCAGCCGTGACCACATTTATTCACTATTTAAGATATAACAACTATGTTCCAGCCCGACGCCATCAAGACCCTCAGCGAGCTGGCCGAAGCCTTCAACGACGACTATCCCACCAAGAAGCTCATCGAGAAGTGGATCGACGACGAGAAAGACCACATGGCCTGGGAGGCTCAGTATCTCAACTATATCGACAAGCTGGGCTACGAGAACTTCCTCACTGCCATGATGTAATATTCATTCAGCATTAAACATTAAGCATTGAACATTATGAAAGAACAAGTATTACAGGCCATGCGCGAGGCAGGAAAGCCCGTCTCGGCTGGCGACTTGACAAAGGCACTGGGTGCCGACCGCAAGGAAGTGGACAAGGCTTTCGCCGAACTGAAGAAGGAGGGTGCCATCGTATCGCCCGTCCGCTGTAAGTGGGAACCCGCAAAGTGACAATCCCCATGACGATCAAAGCAGTAAAATTCAGAAAGGACGGGTTCTACACCCAGCCCTTCGCTTTCGGTGGAGAAGAAGGCGTGGAGAAGTTCGACAGGAACATCCGCTATCGCGGCAGCCTGCAGAACTATCTGATTGACACCGGTTCAGAAGTAATCCTCGTTGACACCGGTCTGCCCGCAGGATTCCCCGAGGAAGTGGTCGACGAATCGGCCATGGCCTATACCGGCAAGACCATCTGCGACTATATGGACGCCCTGGCAGCCCTGGGATACCGCCCCGAACAGGTGACGAAGATTCTCCTCACCCACAAGCACAGCGACCACTCCGGCGAGCTCCGTTCGTTCCCCAATGCCACTATCTACGTCAATGCCGACGAAATAGGAGTGGCAGAGCTCAAGGACATCCCCAACCTCACACCCGTGCACTTCACCGACGGCGCTTACTACAACTTCCCCGAAAGCCAGAAGATTGCCGACGGCATCTACTTCATCAAGGCGAAAGGACACACCAACGGCAACAGCCTCGTCATAGCCGAACAGGACGACCTGTTCTATATGTTCCAGGCCGACATCACCTACGTCGACGAAGCTCTCTACGAGAACAAGCTCTCCGTCGTCTTTGACGACCTGACGGCAGCCCGTGAGACCATGGACCGTGTGCGCGAGTTTGTCCGCAACCACCCCACCGTCTATATGGGCACCCACACCCCGCAGGGCTACGAGAACCTCGAGGCCAAGCGTGTCACCGACCTTGACAACCCCGTGCCGACCGTCCTGGCAGAGGTCGACTTCGAGGGACAGGAAGCCTCCGGCAAGTACGTCTGCTCCATCTGCGGCTATGTCTACGACCCGGCAGAACACGACGGCGTAGCCTTCGAAGACCTGCCCGCCGACTGGCGCTGCCCCCGCTGCAAGCAAGGCAAGGAGAAATTCAACAAGGCGTGATGTGCCTGTCGTTGATAGTCTCTGATGTTGTCAGAGATGGTCTCTGATGTCGTCGTTGATGGTCTCTGGCAAGGTCGTTGATGGTCTCTGATGCGCTAATGTAGGAGGTCACGCTTCCTAGCGTGACACCTGCCACGTCTGCGCCACGTCTGCACTGCTTATTTTGCTGTTGCGACGCTGGGAAGCGTCGCCTCCTACGCTGCCACCTATGCGCTGTTGCGTCGCCTCCGTTTAGTGTATGTAAACATGTCAAAGAGCTATCATCGCAATGCATTCGAATGCATTGCAAAGGTACGCACTATTCCCGACACCTCCAAATTTCGCCCCTCATGGTGCGCAAAAATCTGTTAAGGAAACACTCACCTCGTGTTAACAATTGCAAATATCCCAAATAGACGTTAGAAGCAGCCATAGACCGGCGGGGGAAATCTCCGTTATTCAGAGAAAGCAACAAGATGCTGTGGGCTGTGGGGCGAAATGTGGTCATTTGGTCATTAGGTCATTAAGGTCATTAAGCTTTGGAGGGTGGGAAAATCTCCACTATATATAAATAATAAATATTATTTATATATAGTGAGCAAAATGACATCCCAGAATCCTTAATGACCTAATGACCTAATGACCAATTGACCGCACACAGGGTTGTGTACTACCCTAGAAAAAGTTGAATGGTTTTTACCTTAACCCTGCCATAGGTTGAATGCCTGTTGGGTACCTTAATCCTTATCCCTGGCAGAAGTTGAATGATTCTCTCTTAACCCTTGTTTTTGTTGAATAGGCTCCGCGGAAAGCCGTTCAATCATATTCAGGATTTGTAAACAATCAATCCACTGACCTTTGGCATATATGCTTCAGGGGAGCCCCCCTACTCGACCATAAATATACAAAATATCGGTGCTTTTTTTGGCTATGATGAAAATATTGGTTAATTTTGCAGCACGATAGAAGTAGAAATCAAGAGTATTCACCTTCAAAAAGCAATAATGAAGAAAATGAAAAGAATGATTCTCAAGGCTTTGCTCCTGCTGCTGTGCGCAGTATGGAGCGTCGGAGCGTCGGCACAAGAGGGGGCACAATATCTCGCGCTGAACATCGGCGGCGAGGCTGTGTTCATCAGTCTGGCGGACAATCCGGTGATCACCTACTCGGGCAATGCGCTGCACATTGTTACCGAAGCGGGCGAGAGCTACGACGTAGAGGTGGAGGACATCAACCGCGGACTGTTCACCACGACGCAGGAGATTCCCACCTCGCTCGGCGAGCTCGTCGCCGACAAGCCATCGCTGCGTGCAGGCATGCTGCTCTTCGACCATCTGAAGGCTGGCAGCACCGTACAGCTGCTGACTGCCGACGGCAAGGTGGTGGGCCAGACGCAGGCTAATGCCGACGGTCAGGCTGCCATCAATCTCTCTCAGCATCCCAAGGGTGCCTATGTGGTAAGAACGGCCACACAATCATTTAAAATTGCTAATCACTAAAAAAACAATATGATGAAGAAAATCACACTCGTTTCGCTGTTTCTCGCCCTGCTGACAACCTTTTCTGCCCGGGCACAGGAGAACACTTATAACATGGTCATCGAGATGACCAACGGTACCAAAATCAACATCGGTCCGAACGACATCCGCTCGCTCACCTTCAACGACGGCCAACTCGTCGTCACGGGCGGCGACCTGCAGGCCTGGATGGAGATGGTCGAGAACGATATCAACGCAACAAAAGCCGCGCTGGCCGATACCAGATACAGCCAGGATGCGCTGCAAGAACAGATTTATACTACTCAGGGACAGGTACAGATGAACGCGGACATGATACAATCTGGAGAAGCCAAGACAGCAAATCTTGAAGAAAAGACCGCACAAATTGAGGATAAGGTAATCGAAAATCTTCACATGAATCTGGAACAAGATAAAAAGATTGCCGATCTCGAAGCAAAGATAACTGCGCTGGAAGAAGAAATCAACCAGCTGAAAGCGGAGTAGCACGAAAGGGTGAAGGGAGGAAACCACCCGAACAAGAGGTATCAGAAAAAGAAGAAAGAGCACAAATGACATACACGATAGAGAAGGTGGCAGCGCTGATGGGCGCACGCCGCTATGGAGAGTGGAACGGCAAGGTGAGATGGCTGCTGACCGACAGCCGCTCGCTGAGCTTCCCGGAGGAAACATTGTTTTTTGCCATCAAGACGAGCCGCAACGACGGCCACAGATACATCCGCGAGCTCTACGAGCGAGGGGTGAGGGCCTTCGTGGTGGCTCCACAAGAGGGTGGGTGCGACGAGCTGGCAAGCCGCTATCCGGGGGCCTGTTTCCTCTTGGTGAACGACACCAGGCGGGCCCTGCAGCGGTTGGCCGAGCGCCATCGCGACGAATTCAGCTTCCCCATCGTGGGCATCACGGGGTCGAACGGCAAGACGGTGGTCAAGGAGTGGCTCTACCAGCTGCTGCGCGAAGACCTCTACGTGGTGCGCTCGCCCCGCAGCTACAACTCGCAGGTGGGTGTGCCGCTGTCGGTATGGCTGCTCAACGAACATGCGCAGATGGGCATCTTCGAGGCTGGCATCAGCCAGAAGGGCGAGATGCAGGCCCTGCACGACATCATCCAGCCCACGCTGGGCATCTTCACCACGCTGGGACCGGCCCATCAGGAGAACTTCTCGTCGATGCGCGAGAAGTGTCTGGAGAAGATGCGCCTCTTCAAGGATGCCAAGGCGGTGGTGATCGGCGACGACGATCCCCTGGTGATGGAGTGCCTGAAGGAGTCGGGCTTCAGCGGCGAGGTGATTGAGATACGAGGTACCTCGCACCTCGAGAAAAAAGACGACGAGAAAGACGATGCCGGCACCACGCTCCACGTACAATATAATTATAAAGGTATGGAGGGAAGCTATACGCTGCCCTTCACCGACGACGCTTCGGTCAAGAACTCATTGACCTGTGCCGCAGCGGCACTCTATCTCGGCCTCTCGCCCGATATCCTCGCCCAGCGGATGGCCCGGCTGGAACCCGTCGCCATGCGCATGGAGGTGAAGGAGGGACAGCGCGGATGCCTGCTCATCAACGACTCGTACAACAACGACATCGAGTCGCTCGACATCGCACTCGACTTCCTGAAGCGGCGCGGGGGCAACTCGACGCTCATCCTGAGCGATATCTACCAGAGCGGACTGCCCCAGCGCGAGCTCTATGCCGAGGTTTCGCGCCTGGCTGTGAGCCGGGGCGTACAGAAGTTCATCGGCATCGGTGGCGACATCTCGGCTTGTCACGACGTGATAGCCACCCCGCAGAAGTTCTTCTTCGACGACACGGAGAGCTTTGTCCAGAGCGACGTGTTCCGCCAGCTGCACGACGAAGTAATCCTGCTGAAGGGTGCACGACGCTTCGGCTTCGACCGCATCACCGAGCTCCTGGAGAAGAAAGTGCACGAAACCATCCTCGAGGTGAACCTCAATGCCGTTGTAGACAACCTGAACTACTACCGCTCGTTCCTCCGTCCGGAGACGAAGATGGTCTGCATGATCAAGGCCGATGCCTACGGTGCGGGTGCCGTCGAGATAGCCAAGACGCTGCAAGACCACCAGGTGGACTATCTGGCCGTGGCTGTGGCCGACGAGGGTGTGACGCTCCGCAAGGCGGGCATCACGGCCAACATCATGGTGATGAACCCAGAGATGACGGCCTTCAAGGCGCTGTTCGACTACCGTCTGGAGCCCGAGGTGTACAGTTTCCGCCTGCTCGACGCTCTCGTGCATGCCGCTCGCAAGGAGGGCATCACGGGCTGGCCCGTCCACGTGAAGCTCGACACGGGCATGCACCGCCTGGGCTTCAATGCCAACGATGCCGACGAGATGGACCGGCTGGCTCATGCGCTGCACTATCAGCAGGCACTCATCCCGCGTTCCGTCTTCTCGCATTTCGTGGGTAGCGACAGCGACGACTTCGACCGCTTCTCGGCGCAGCAGTTCGACCTCTTCGACAAGGCGAGCAAAAGGCTGCAACAGGAGTTTCAGCACAAGATACTGCGCCACATCTGCAATTCAGCCGGCATAGAGCATTTCCCTGAGCGTCAGCTGGATATGTGCCGTCTGGGACTGGGGCTCTACGGTGTCAACCCGCGCAACAACGAGGCGCTCCACACCGTATCGACGCTGAAGACCACCATCCTGCAGATGCGCCATGTGCCGAAAGAAGACACCGTGGGCTACAGCCGCAAGGGGGTGCTCCATCGCGACAGCATCATCGCCGCCATACCCATCGGCTACGCCGACGGACTCAACCGCCATCTGGGACGCGGACGCGGCTACTGTCTTGTCAACGGGCAGCGGGCTCCCTACGTGGGCAACATCTGTATGGACGTGGCCCTGATAGACGTGACGGATATCCCCTGCCAGGAGGGCGACACGGTGGAGATTTTCGGTGAGCATCTGCCCGTGGCTGTGCTCTCCGACATCATCGACACCATCCCCTACGAGGTGCTCACCGCTGTGGCTGGTCGCGTCAAGCGCGTCTACTATCAGGATTAGATTTTTCGAGGGTGCGAAGGTTCGAGGGTGCGAGGGTACGAGAAATGTTTATCGAGGGTGCGAAGGTGCGAGATTACGAGAGTGCGAGACAGGCTGCAAACGTTTGCGGCATTATTATATAAAGGTACGTGCGCGAATATCAACAATTATTCGTACCTTTGCACCTGCCTAAATGATTCAACAATCGTAAATCGTCAATATATCAACCGTAAATAAAGTAACATGTCTTCTGTACAAACTACCAAAATGACCAACTATCGTTGGATTATCTGCGCGATGCTGTTCTTCGCGACAACCGTCAACTACATGGACCGTCAGGTACTGTCGCTCACGTGGAAAGACTTCATCGCACCCGAGTTCCACTGGACCGATGCCGACTACGGCACCATCACCTCTGTCTTCTCCATCCTCTACGCCGTGTTCTGTCTCTTTGCCGGTAAGTTCATCGACTGGATGGGCACAAAGAAAGGCTATCTGTGGGCCATCTTCGTATGGTCGCTCGGTGCCTGTCTGCACGCAGCCTGCGGATGGGTCACGATGAAGTATGTCGGACTGGCCGACGTGGCAGCACTGCGCGCCGTAGAGGCTGGCTCGATGACAGCCCTGAGCATCGCCACCATCAGCGTCTACCTGTTCCTCTTCTGTCGTGCCGTGCTGGCAATGGGTGAGAGCGGCAACTTCCCCGCAGCCATCAAGGTGACAGCCGAATATTTCCCGAAGAAAGACCGCGCCTTCGCCACCTCTATCTTCAACGCCGGTGCATCGGTAGGAGCCCTGGCAGCCCCCGTGAGCATACCGCCACTGGCCGAGGCCTTCGGATGGGAGATGGCCTTCATCATCATCGGTGCGCTGGGCTTCGTATGGATGGCCCTCTGGGTGTTCATCTACGACAAGCCCAACAAGAGCAAGCACGTCAACGGTGCCGAGCTGACCTATATCAACCAAGATGCCGAGACCGACGACGACCCGAAGAATGCCAACGACGAGGGTCCCGCCATCAGCTTCGCCAAGTGCTTCACGTTCAAGCAGACGTGGTCGTTCATCGTGGGTAAGTTCATGACCGACGGTGTGTGGTGGTTCTACCTCTTCTGGGCTCCCGCCTACTTCTCCGACCAGTTTGGCTACAAGTCGAGCTCTGGTATGGGTCAGCTGCTCATCTTCACGCTCTACTTCATCGTCACCGTGCTGAGCATCTTCGGCGGCTACCTCCCCAAGCTGTTCGTCGAGAAGCGCGGCATGAATCCATACGCCGGACGTATGCTCGCCATGCTCATCTTCGCCTTCTTCCCCCTGTTCGCTCTGTTCGCACAGCCGCTGGCCATGTGGCAAGGCTCGCCCATCGACCCGGCTTGGTGGCCAGCCATCATCATCGGTCTGGCCGGTGCAGGCCATCAGGCTTGGAGCGCCAACATCTTCTCCACAGTAGGCGATATGTTCCCGAAGTCGACCATCGCCACCATCACCGGTATCGGCGCTATGGCAGGCGGACTGGGCTCAATGCTCATCAACAAGATTTCGGGCAACCTCTTCACCTATGCCGAAGGACAGGGCGAGGCCTTCCAGTTCCTGGGCTACGACGGCAAGCCGGCAGCCTACATGATCGTGTTCTGCTTCTGTGCCGTGGCCTACCTCATCGGATGGGTCATCATGAAGACGCTCGTACCGAAGTATAAGCCCATCGTCGTAGAGTAACAACAAAAAGAAAATAGTATGACGCTTAAACACATCCTCACCTTCCTGATGGTCGCGCTCTGCTGCTCTGCAGGCATGGCACAGACCGACAAGCCCTCGGAAGAGGACTACCTCGACTTCCTTTACAAGTATATGCCGCTGCCCGACAAGGCCGACTATCCGCGCGACTTCTACGTCGAAAACGTGAGGGCAACCCTCAAGGCACGTGCTGAGATGCCGTGGGGGAAGCTCATCCCAGAGCGCGAGTTCCGCCACTTCGTACTGCCCATCCGAGTGAACAACGAGAACCTCGACCGCAGCCGTATCGAATTCTACAAGGAACTGGCACCGCGAGTGAAGAATCTCCCGCTGAAAGATGCCGTCATCGAGGTGAACCATTGGTGTCATGAGAAGGTGACCTACCGCCCTACCGACGGACGCACCAGTTCGCCGATGGCTGCCGTGAAGACAGCCTACGGACGATGCGGAGAAGAGTCGACATTCCTCGTGGCAGCCCTGCGCTCGGTGGGCATCCCGGCACGACAGGTGTACACCCCGCGATGGGCGCATACCGACGACAACCATGCCTGGGTGGAAGCTTGGGTGGACGGACGCTGGTACTTCCTTGGTGCCTGTGAGCCCGAGCCCGTGCTGAACCTCGGATGGTTCAACGAGAGTGCTTCACGAGGCATGCTCATGCACACCAAGGCTTTCGGCCACTACGACGGTCCGGAGGAGGTGATGAGCGAGACATCGGCCTTCACTGAGATTAACGTCATCGACAACTATGCTCCCACACAGGAGCTCACCATTACCGTCGTGAGCGACGACGGACGATTCGTGAAGGACGCTACGGTAGAGTTCAAGGTGTACAACTATGCCGAATTCTATACCGTAGCCAAAAAGACGACCGACGAGCGCGGACAGGCATCGCTGACCGCCGGTAAGGGCGACATGATAGTCTGGGTGTCGAAAGACGGGCGATGGACCATCCAGAAGGTGTCGTTTGCCGAAGGGCGCGACGTCACCATCGTACTCCCCACTCAACACTCATCAACCATCACCCAGCAAGATTTCGACATCGTGCCGCCACCGGCCGACCCTACCCTACCCTACGTCTCGCCCGAACAGCGTGAAGAGAACGACCGACGCATGGCCGAAGAGGATGCCATCCGACATGCCTACGAACAGACCATGCCCAACGAGGAATGGCGCGGCAACTGGCGAACCATCCAGCAGTTCCTCGACGAGGCTCCCAACCGCACGATGGCTGAGAAGCTGCTGAGCGTCATCTCGAAGAAAGACCTGCGCGACATCTCGCTCGAGGTGCTGAAAGACAACCAGGTGAGCCAGACCAACACCGACGACATCTACTGCCGCTACGTGATGAACCCGCGCGTCGAACTGGAGTGGCTGACGCCCTACAAGCAGTTCTTCCGCGAGAAGATGAAGAAGCAGAACACCATCGAGAAGCTCATCAAGTGGACCAGGAAGAATCTCCGCATCGACAACGACCACAACCCACAGGGACTTCGACAGCAGCCGATGAGCGTCTACCGCGACCGACTGACCGACCCTCTGGGACGCGACATCTTCTTTGTCAGCGTGGCGCGCAGCCTGGGCATGCCGGCACGCATCAACGAGGTGAACGGCAAGCTGCAATACTACGCTGCCGACTCGAAGCAATGGATTGACGTCATCTTCGATCCGTCGGGCAAGAAGAACGACGACGGCATACTGAAGAATGGCCGTCTGGTAATGCAATACACAGAGGCTGCCTACAACGACGATCCGAAGTACTACATCCACTTCACCATCAGCCGCATAGAGAATGGACAGGCGCAGCTGATGACCTTCCCTGAGGATGCTACGTACAAGAGCCTCTTCCAGCAGGGCGTCGACCTCGAGGCAGGCCGCTATATGCTCATCACAGGCACACGAATGGCCGACGGCAAGGTGCTCGCTCATACCGAGCTCTTCGACATCCGCGAGGGACAGACGACGACACTCCCCTTCACCATGCGCGAGGACAAGAACGACATACAGGTGATCGGGTCGCTCAACGCCGAAGACCTCTACATGCCGAAAGATGCCAGCCAGCCGCAGAGCTTGCTCTCCACGACAGGACGCGGATTCTATATCCTCGGAATCATCTCGCCCAACCACGAGCCGACCAACCACACCCTGCGCGACATCAGCATCTACAAGGAGCAGTTCGAGCAATGGGGACGCAGCATCATCCTGCTCACCGAGAACGAGAAGGACCGCCAGCGCTTCAACTACAACGAGTTCTCCAGTCTGCCCAACACCGTGGTATGGGGTTCTGACATTGACGGAAAGATCAAGCAGGAGCTGATGGAATCGCTCAAGCTGAAGTCGCCCTCGCTGCCCATCTTCGTGGTTTGCGACACGTTCAACCGTGTGGTCTACGTCCAGCAGGGCTACACCATCAACATCGGCGAGCATCTGTTGAAGGTGACGAAGAAACTCTGAACCCGACGATTCAAAACAAAGCGCAGCGACCCAGACGGGTCGCTGCGTTTGTATATGGGGAATACCAAGAAGAATGCACTTACACGAGAATATGCAGAGGGGAATTATCGCTATACGATTTTGAAGCGGATGCGGAAGGAGCGTTGCTGCTCGTCCCAGTTGGTGCCGAGCATCTCGAAGCGCCCTATCTGCGCAGTGGAGCGCACATGGCGGCCGATGCAGGGACAGACGTCGTAGTCGCCGATGCGCACCAGGCGGATGGTCTCCGAGGCATCGTCGGGCAAGCGTTCCAACGACAGCTTCGCATCGGGCGAATCAGGGTCGGCCTCCATCACGATGCCTTCCAGCTCAGCCCGCGTGACATACTGGAACGTCACGGGAAGGTCTGCCTCGATCAACTCGTTCATCATCCGCTCTATCTCGCGCTCCGCCTTGCGGTCGGGCTTCTGCTCAAGGATATAGCTTATCTTGCTCTTCTTCCTTTCGATATGCGCATTGCGCGAGCGCTCGCAACCGAACATGCGCACCATCAGCTGGTTCAGCAGGTGCTCGGCTGTATGGGCCGGCGGGAACTCTTCTTTGTTGTGTTCGTTCAAAAGGTATTCTTCTGCCATAAACGATGTTATTTGATGATAAACTTATACACTCGTCCGTACCAGGGGGCGAGGGTGATGTGCAGGGCGCTGTCGGCCTTCAGCACGAAGGGTGTCTGCTCGCCCGTGAGCAGGTCCTTGGCCGTCTGTTGGCCCTCAGTGATGCCCATGTGTTCGAAGGCATGGCGGGGAATGTTGACATCTACGTCGACGGCATCGCCAGAGAAGTTGGCGACGACGAGCAGCAGCTCACGGCCAGCCTTGCGAAGGAAGGCAAACTGGCGGTCGCCGATGTGCTGGTTGACGTACATCAGGTCGAACATCTGCCCCTGGCTGGCAGCCCGTTCACGCTCTTTGATGAGCAGAATCTTCTGATAGTCGAGCATAAGGGCTTTCTCCTCGGCGGTCAGCCGTCGGCGGTTGAAGTAGCCGTGGTCGATGCTCTCCAGATGCCAGTAGTCGAAGATGGTGGTACGCCCATCCCTGCCGCTGAAGCCCTCAGCATCCATGCCCCGTTCGCCCAGCTCCTGTCCGGCATAGAGCATGAAAGGATTCTGCTGTAGCAACGCTCCCACCAGCAAGGCGGGCAGTCCGCGACGACCATCGTGGGCGAAGAAGTCGGAGGCCAGTCGTTGCTCGTCGTGGTTCTCGAGGAAGTAGAGCATGTGGCTGGCAATGTCGTCGGTGGCCTGCCATTGCCACGAAATGTCGGCAGCTCGGCGATAGCAACAGGTGACGTCGCGCAGACAGTCGTACATGCCTACCTTGTCGTATAGATAGTCGAAACCGGCGGCGATGAACGGCCGATAGAGGGCGGGGTCGTAGATTTCTCCGATGAAGATGATGTCGGGATAGTGCGCCTTCACCTGTGGGATGGCCCATTGCCAGAAAGCTGTGGGCACCATGAACACCATGTCGCAACGGAAGCCGTCGATGCCCTTCGCAGCCCAGTAGAGCAGGATGTCGAGCATCTTCTGCCAGGTGTTGGGTGACGGGTGCTGGGTGATGGGTGTTGATGGATAGTTGATGGGCGATTGCCCGGCCATGTAGTCGACGCCGTAGTTGAGCTTTACCGTCTCGTACCAGTCGTTGCGGCTTGGTGCGTTGGTGAAGCAGTCGTTGCCCGTAGCTTTGGCGGGGTGCTCGATATATCGGTGAGTGAGGAGCGAGGAATCGCTCTCCGAAGAAACGGGCGCTATGAACTCCTGCCCCGTACAATAGTAGAAGTTGTTCTGCGGTGAGAAGCCCATATCGGGATTGTCGTCCTCGCCTAAGTCGCTCACATCCTGTGGCTTACAGATGCTCTGATACTGGCGCGCCACGTGGTTGGGTACAAAGTCGACGATCACCTTCATGCCCGCCAGATGCGTCCTTTCTACGAGTGCCTCAAACTCTGCCATGCGGCGGTCGACGTCGACAGCCAGGTCGGGGTCGACATCATAGTAGTCGGCAATAGCATAGGGCGAACCGGCCTTGCCTTTCACCACGTCGGGATGCTGGCGGGGAATGCCATACTGCGAATAGTCGGTAGCCGAGGCATGGCGGATGATGCCTGTGTACCACACATGGGTGACGCCCATATAGCGAACGAAGCGCAACACGCGCTCGTCGATGTCGTTCAGCTTGGCCGACCCGTTCTGCACGAATGTCCCGCCAGGGATATTCGCACGAGTCTTGTTCCCGAACAGGCGAGTGAATATCTGATAGACAACCATTGCGATGTAAGAATTACGAAGGACGAAGGTTGATGTGTCGCTTCGCGAGGTTGAAGTTATGAAGGACGGTGTACAAAGTACTTGAAACTTCAACCCTCAACCTTCCGAAGGAACACATCGTAATTCAACCCTCAACCTTCAACCTTCTGTTTATACTCCGTGCACGTTGACCTCGCGGTTGATCTTCACGATCATTCCCTGCAGGGCCTTGCCCGGTCCGCACTCCGTGAAGTCGTCGGCACCGTCGGCTATCATGTTCTGCACACATTGCGTCCAGCGCACGGGGCTCGTCAGCTGAGCTATCAGGTTCTGCTTGATGTCAGCAGGATCGGTATGCGGACGGCCGTCGACATTCTGATAGACAGGCCACAGCGGAGCATGTATCTCCGTCTGCTCGATGGCCTTCTGCAGCTCGTCCTTGGCAGGCTGCATCAGCGGCGAGTGGAAGGCACCACCCACCTTCAGCGGCAGAGCTCGCTTGGCTCCAGCTTCCTTCAGCAGGGCGCAGGCCTCGTTGATGGCCTCGATGTCGCCCGAGATGACCAGCTGTCCGGGATTGTTATAGTTGGCGCACACCACGACATGACCCTCGCGGTTCACCTGGGCGCAGATTTCCTCTACCTTCTCGTCGGCCATTCCGATGATGGCAGCCATCGTAGAGGGAGCCTTCTCGCAGGCTTTCTGCATGGCCATCGCACGGGCGTAGACCAGCCGCAGACCGTCCTCGAACGACAGAGCGCCGGCAACGACCAATGCGGAGAACTCTCCCAGCGAGTGACCAGCCACCATGCTGGGCTTGTCGGTCTCGGGATTGTCTGAAGGCGTGGCACAAAGGGCCGTGATGACGCTGTGCAGGAAGACGGCAGGCTGCGTGACCTTCGTCTGCTTCAGCTCCTCGTCGGTACCGCTGAACATGATGTCCGTGATGCGGTAGCCAAGGATGTCGTTGGCCTTCTCGAAAAGTTCTTTCGCTACTGGGTTGTTGTCGTAGAGCTCCTTGCCCATTCCGACGAACTGTGCCCCCTGTCCGGGGAATACAAATGCTTTCATATATATTTCTTTTTTATGGATAATGTCTTTATTGAGGGTGCAAAGGTAATTATAATAATTGAGAATCAAGCATTCCGAACAGAAAAAATGCTTTTTGCTGGTTCACGGCGTGACAGTTATGACAGTTATGACAGTTATTTTTTTGTCATAACACACCAAAAACGTTAATTTCTGTTTACCTCCTTGACAGATAAAGAGTGCAGCAGCGTTTTCAATGTGGCTGGCAAATGGTCAAAAATGAACTCATTTTGCTGCAAAACTCGATGACTAATGGCATTATCTACGTTAATTTATAGTTAATTCTATATTAATATATATAAATATAATTATATAATAATATAATAGTATATATAATATACATATTAGTAACCAAATTATTCAATATTAGTTCCATTTCCACAAATAAAAAACTGTCATAACTGTCACGAAGAGAAAAATTCAAGCTTTTTGAGAAGGAAAATAAATGTATGTTAACATTATGTTTACATTCGTTAACCGCAAAACAGAGCAAAACCGGGCTGTTTAGTTCACGAAAATGCCGTGTTTGCGCATTGCAAACGCCGTATTGAGCTATCTGAGACAACGCGTTTACATTTTTTAAGGTCGCCACAATCCCATCCTGTAAGAGCCAACCCACGCTCGGCTGAACGTTGGAAAAGCGTGACCTCCTACATTAGCGCATATGTTGCAACGTAGGAGGCGACGCTTCCTAGCGTCGCAACAGCGCATAAGAAGCGCATAAGTAGCAGGTGTCACGCTGGGAAGCGTGACCTCCTACTTGGCAGAGATGGTCTCTGAGGGCATCATTGATAGTCTCTGAGGGCATCAGAGATAGTCTACGAGGGTGTCAGAGATAGTCTCCGAGGGCATCAGAGATAATCTCCGAGAGCATCGGAAAGGTCTTTCAGCACAGAAAATAAAGTCTGCAGCAGCCCGTTTTCCGCTATTTTCCTTTATTAAGGTATAATAATTGTTTATATTTTTGTACGTTTCGGAAAAAAGGAGTACCTTTGCACCCTGTAAAAAAGGCCTGACAAAGGCCGCTGAGAGAACGACCCTTCAATAATAAACCGAATCGTCGAATTACTCAACTTATATAATCATACAAAATCAATCATTATGTCAAACAACAGAGAGAAACTCTTTACCGAGTTCAAGGCTCCTACCACCCAAGAGTGGCTGGACAAGATTGAAGTGGACCTCAAGGGTGCCGACTTCAACAAACGACTCGTATGGAGAACCAACGAAGGTTTCAACGTGATGCCCTTCTATCGCAGGGAAGACGTGCTGAAGCTGAAAACACCCGAATCGCTGCCCGGCGAGTTCCCCTTCGTACGCGGCAACAAGAAGAACGACAACACCTGGTACATCCGTCAGGAGATTGATGTGAAGGACGCTCGCGAGGCCAATGCCAAGGCACTCGACATCCTGAACAAAGGCATCGACTCCATCGGCTTCCACTTCCATGCTGACATGGTCAACGCAGAGACCATCGAGACCCTCCTCAAGGACATCCGCTGCGACATCGTAGAGGTGAACTTCTCTACCTGCAAGCGCCACTCGGTAGAGCTGGCCAAGCTGCTCGTGGCCTACTTCGAGAAGCAGGGCTACGACAAGGAGAAGGTGGTAGGCTCCATCGACTGGGACCCCATCGAGAAGATGGTCATGAAGGGCAAGGACATGACAGAAGTGCTGGCTGTAGCCCCGCAGCTCATCGACGTGCTGAAAGACTATCCTCAGTTCCGCTGCATCACGGTCAACACCGTAGCGCTGAACAACGCTGGTGCCTACATCGTGCAGGAGCTGGGCTACGCCCTGGCTTGGGGTAACGAATACCTGCAGCAGCTCACCGACGCTGGTGTCGACATCGACCTCGCCGCCAAGAAGATCAAGTTCAACATGGGCATCTCGGAGAACTACTTCATGGAACTGGCCAAGTTCCGTGCCGCCCGCATGCTCTGGGCCCAGATCGTCAAGCAGTATGAGCCGAAGTGCGACTGCGCTTGCAAGATGTGCGTCAACGCCATCACCTCGAAGTACAACCAGACGCTCTTCGACAGCTATGTCAACCTGCTCCGCTCGCAGACGGAGGCTATGAGTGCCGCCCTGGCTGGCGTCCACTCGATGGTCGTCGTACCTTTCGACGCTGCCTATGAAGAGGCAACCGACTTCTCTGAGCGCATCGCCCGCAACCAGCAGCTGCTGCTCAAGGAAGAATGCCACTTCAACACAGTCGTCGACCCGGGTGCAGGCTCCTACTATATCGAGCACCTCACCGACAGCCTCGCTACAGAGGGCTGGAAGATCTTCCTCAAGGTGGAGGAAGAGGGCGGTTTCCTCGCTGCCGTCAAGGCCGGAACCGTTCAGGACGACATCAACGCCACCAACATCAAGCGCCACGGCGACGCCGCCAAGCGCAAGGAGTTCCTGCTGGGTACCAACCAGTTCCCCAACTTCACCGAGAAGAGCGAAGGCAAGCGCGCCAAGGCTTGCTGCTGCGGATGCGGTCAGCAGGAAGAAGCACCGCTCAAGAAGATTGAGAGCACACGTCTGGCTGCCGACTTCGAAGAGCTGCGCATCCATACCGAGGAGACTCGCGTGCCGACAGCCTTCATGCTGACCATCGGCAACCTCGCCATGCGTCAGGCTCGCGCTCAGTTCTCGTGCAACTTCCTCGCCTGCGCAGGCTACAAGGTGGTCGACAACCTCGGCTTCAAGACCGTCGAGGAAGGCATCGACGCAGCCCTCGAGGCCAAGGCCGACATCGTGGTGCTCTGCTCGAGCGACGACGAGTATGCCGAGTATGCCGTACCCGCCTTCAAGTATCTCAACGGCCGCGCCATGTTCGTCGTTGCCGGTGCTCCCGCCTGCATGGACGACCTCAAGGCCGCTGGCATCGAGAACTTCATCCACGTGAAGTGCAATGTGCTGGAAACTTTGAAAGAATATAATCAGAAACTTGGTATCTAAAAGAATAGGAGACTTGAATTATGCGTAAACAGTTTAAAGATATAGATATCTATGCAGGCATCAAGGCTCAAGATGGTGCCAAGTGGATCAAGGACAACAATATCGACTACACCTGGCACACGCCAGAGCACATCGATGTCCGTCCCGTTTATACAAAAGAAGACCTCGAAGGTATGGAGCACCTCGACTTCACAGCCGGTATTCCTCCCTACCTGCGCGGCCCGTACTCCATGATGTATCCGTTCCGCCCGTGGACCATCCGCCAGTATGCCGGATTCTCTACCGCCGAGGAATCGAACGCATTCTATCGCCGCAACCTGGCTTCTGGTCAGAAGGGTCTCTCCGTAGCCTTCGACCTGCCGACACACCGCGGCTACGACCCCGACAACGCTCGCGTCGTGGGCGATGTGGGTAAGGCTGGTGTGAGCATCTGCTCGCTCGAGAACATGAAGGTGCTCTTCGCCGGTATCCCCCTGAACAAGATGTCCGTCTCGATGACGATGAACGGCGGCGTGCTGCCCATTCTCGCCTTCTACATCAACGCCGGACTGGAGCAGGGTGCCAAGCTCGAAGAGATGGCCGGAACCATCCAGAACGACATCCTGAAGGAGTTCATGGTGCGCAACACCTATATCTATCCGCCAGCATTCTCGATGAAGATCATCGCCGACATCTTCGAGTACACCTCGCAGTATATGCCCAAGTTCAACTCTATCTCTATCTCGGGCTACCACATGCAGGAAGCTGGTGCCACAGCCGACATCGAGCTGGCCTACACGCTGGCCGACGGTATGGACTACCTGCGCACAGGTGTCAACGCCGGTATTCCCGTCGACAAGTTCGCCCCGCGTCTGTCGTTCTTCTGGGCCATCGGTATGAACCACTTCATGGAGATTGCCAAGATGCGTGCCGGACGTCTGCTCTGGGCTAAGATTGTGAAGAGCTTTGGAGCCGAGAACCCGAAGTCGCTCGCCCTGCGTACCCACTGCCAGACCTCTGGCTGGTCGCTCACCGAGCAGGACCCGTTCAACAACGTGGGCCGCACCTGTATCGAGGCTATGGCTGCCGTGCTGGGTCACACCCAGTCGCTCCACACCAACGCCCTCGACGAGGCCATCGCCCTGCCTACCGACTTCTCGGCTCGTATCGCCCGTAACACCCAGATCTACATCCAGAACGAGACAAAGGTGTGCAAGCAGATCGACCCGTGGGCAGGCTCCTACTACGTAGAGACGCTCACCAACGAGCTCGTCCACAAGGCATGGGAACACATCCAGGAGATTGAGAAGCTTGGCGGTATGGCCAAGGCCATCGAGACCGGTCTGCCCAAGATGCGTATCGAGGAGGCTGCTGCCCGCACACAGGCTCGCATCGACTCGGGCGTGCAGACCATCGTCGGCACGAACAAGTATCGTCTGGAGCACGAGGATCCCATCGACATCCTCGAGGTAGACAACACCGCAGTGCGCCTGCAGCAGGAAGAGAGCCTGAAGCAGCTCCGCGCCAACCGCGACGAGGCAGCCTGCCAGGCAGCCCTGAAGGAGATAACCGAGTGCGTACGCGAGTTTGCCGAAGGCAAGAAGTCGAAGAACAACCTGCTCGACCTGGCCGTCAAGGCTGCCGGACTGCGTTGTACGCTGGGTGAGATCAGCGATGCCTGCGAAAAGATTGTGGGCCGTTATAAAGCAGTAATCAGAACCATTTCAGGCGTGTATAGTTCAGAATCGAAGAACGACGCAGACTTTGAGAAAGCCTGTGCGTTGACAGAAGAGTTTGCAAAGCGCGAAGGTCGTCGTCCGCGTATCTTCGTGGCTAAGATGGGTCAGGACGGACACGACCGCGGTGCCAAGGTGGTGGCCACGGGTTATGCCGACTGCGGTTTCGACGTCGACATGGGTCCGCTCTTCCAGACTCCTGAGGAGGCTGCCCGTGAGGCCGTGGAGAACGACGTCCACATCGTGGGTGCCAGCTCGCTGGCTGCCGGCCACAAGACGCTCATCCCGCAGCTCATCGAAGAGCTCAAGAAGCTGGGACGTCCCGACATCATGGTCATCGCTGGTGGTGTCATCCCCGCTCAGGACTACGACTTCCTCTACAAAGCTGGCGTAGCTGCCATCTTCGGTCCTGGCACCAGCGTTGCCAAGGCTGCCGTAGAGATGATGAACATCCTGCTCGAGAAGTAAGCACCGCCTGCATCAGGCAAGCAACCGCTTACATATATAATAAGGTATCGCGCGAGGCAACTCTTGTTTGTCCCGCGCGATATTGTTATTGTAGGTTCACGAGGGAACGGAAGAATATTAGTAAAATTATTTGATTTTCTTTTGCTAATTCACGAAAAAGAATTATATTTGCATTCAAAATCTAAAAAGAAAGTTCGATACAATGAAGCAATTACTTCTTTATATCTCTATTATAACGCTTATCGGTTGCACAGGCACAGGAGGCCATCGTCCTTCTGAAGAGAAAGAGGGAGCTGTGGACACGGTCTACACCGAACCTGCAGCCATGAGTATTCATAGGAATGAACCCGATCGTGCCTTGGCGATGATCGATTCGGCAGTCATCGTGGGCAACATCACACC
>Ga0310695_10004190_pt1 | contig 27024 bp, 23 predicted proteins | sample RumenRJG_04DNA_FD_203882 | JGI IMG/M metagenome (GOLD analysis project Ga0310695, IMG submission 203882) | Bovine rumen microbial communities from Lethbridge, Alberta, Canada - RJG_04 (v2) (version 2) | ecosystem: Host-associated > Mammals > Digestive system > Stomach > Rumen | place: Canada... | reverse complement strand
GAGCCGCTGACCTTTTCTTTCCCGTGATCCGGGTCTCCCAGAGCTTCAGGATCTTCCCGTCCGGTAAACGGGTGAAGGCACCCGGCACCGGATCAAAGCCCCGGACCATGTCGTGGATCTCCCGGGCCGGACGGTTCCAGTCTATGTTAGCCATCTCTTTTGTCAGAAGGGTGGCAAAGGAAACTTTACTTTCATCCTGAATTTCCGGCTGCAATCCTTCCGCGATCCGGGGCAGGGTCTCCACAAGGAGGGCCGCTCCCTTGTCCATCAGCGCATCATGAAGCCGGGCAAAATTTGTTTCTTCTTCGATAGGTACCCTCACCTTACTGTACATGGCGCCGGTATCCATTCCTTTTTCCATGCGCATGATGGTAACGCCGGATTCTTTTTCCCCTTTGATAATTGCATACTGGATGGGAGCCGCGCCGCGATATTTCGGAAGCAGGGACGCATGGACATTGATACATCCGTAACGGGGAATGTCCAGGATCTCCTGTGTCAAAAACTGCCCGAAGGCCGCTACCACAATAAAATCCGGGTTCCAGTCTTTCAACTGCTTCACGAAATCCGGTTCTTTCACCTTCAGGGGCTGGTACACCGGCAGCCCCTGCTGCAGGGCAAACTGTTTCACCGGGGTCTCCACCATTTTCTGTCCCCGCCCTTTGGGCCGGTCCGGCTGGGTCACCACGGCCTGGATATGATATTTTCCGTCTTCAAGCAACGCTTTCAGGGAACCCGTGGCAAAATCCGGGGTACCCATGAATACCACATTCCACATGCTTTAGTCCTCCGGTGCTTTCAGGGTAATGGTTACGGCTTTATCCGTGAACAGGATGCCGTCCAGATGGTCGGTCTCATGCTGCAGGCAGATAGCCAGCAGGCCGTCCGTGGCAATAAACTGTTTTTTCCCGTGGGGGTCCGTGTATTCGCATTCCACGTATTCCGCCCGTTCCACATCCCCTTCAAAATTAGGGACAGACAGGCATCCTTCCCCTACGATCTGGGAGCCTTCCCTTTTGGTAATGACCGGATTGATCAGTTCCAGCAGTCCTTTGCCGTCCTGCAGGTCAATGACCACGATCCGCTGAAGGATCCCCACCTGTGGCGCCGCCAGACCAATTCCGTTTTTGGATTTGTACAGCGTATCCGCCATATCCTTTAAAATACGTTTTACTCTTTTATCAATCCGTTTCACCGGCTCACAAACTTTTTTCAGAACCGGGTCCCCTGCTTTTTTGATTTCCAGAACCGACATGTCTCCTCCAAAGACCGCAGCATGAGCGCTGCGTCTTGTTACAGTTTTATCTTATAATTTTTTTCTTCTGAATCATTTCTTCAGCAATGCCATCACGAAATGACTCGTAATCATCTGAAAGCAGAACTCGTTTCCCTGAGACAGGCAGGAAAACTTGCTCAGTATTTTTTATTATAACATATATTGTAAATATTTAAAAATTTATATGGCGGTAACCGGATCTACATCAAAGTAAATATTTTTAACCGTCCGGTACTGACTGGCAGACAGGCAATCTTTAACGGCTTCCATCCTGTCCGATTTAATCACGATGCTGATGCGGTACAGGTCCCGGACCTTGGCCACGCCGGAAGGAAAGGGGCCCATGATCTCCGTACGGCCCCACTGTCCCGTCTCTTCCTGCTGTGTCCGTAAAAATGCAGCCACCTCATCAGCCAGGGCCCAGGCCTTTTTTTCTTCCTTATCCACTACGGTGATCTTCAATATCTCGCTGAAGGGAGGATAGAACAGTTCACGGCGTTGCTCCAGATCCCGGGCGGCAAAAGAATCATAATCCTGTTTCGCCGCCAGCAGAATCGTTTCATTTTCCGGGTCGTAGGTCTGCAACACCACCCGTCCCGGCCTGTCTCCCCGGCCGGCCCGGCCCGCAGCCTGGGTCAGCAGGGAAAAGCCCCGTTCCGACGCCCGGAAATCCGGCAGGTTCAGGGTGCTGTCCGCCGCCAGGATCCCTACCAGGGTAACGCCGGGAATATCATGACCCTTGGCCACCATCTGGGTACCCAGCAGCACATTGGCCTTTTTCTCCGTAAAACGGCGGAGGATCTCCTCATGGGCCATCTTGGCCGCCGTACTGTCCTGGTCCATGCGCAGCACCTGCACATCCGGCATCTGGCCGATCTCCGCCTCGGCCTTCTGGGTTCCGCTGCCAAAATATTTTATCCTTTTGCTGCCGCAGGAAGGACAGATATGGGGAACGGGATAGGTATTCCCGCAGTAATGGCAGCGCATCACCTGTTCATCTGCATGGTATACCAGGCTTACGGCGCAGTGGGGACAGACCAGGGTCTCCCCGCAGTCCCGGCACATGACGAAGGTGGAAAAGCCCCTTCGGTTCAGCAGCACTACGGCCTGCTCCCCTTTATGCACCGCGGCAATGATCTCCCGGCGCAGGGCCCGGGAAATTACGGAAAAATTCTTCTGGGCCAGCTCTTCCCGCATATCCACCAGCTTCACTTCAGGCAAAACCGCCCCCGACGGCCGTTCCGTCAGCTGCAGGTGGCCGATAGTCCCGGAAATAGCCCGGTAATAGGTCTCAAGGGAAGGAGTGGCGCTGCCCATGAGCAGCACCGCACCGTTTTCCCGGCAGCGGCAGCGGGCCACCTCACGGGCGTGATAGGATGGCCGCTCTTCCTGCTTGTAACTGTTTTCCTGTTCTTCGTCAATGATCACAAGGCCCAGATTCTTAAAGGGGGCAAAGACCGCGCTGCGGACGCCGATAAGTATATTGGCTTCCCCGGTATGGATCTTATACCACACATCCCCCCGCTCGTTCTGGGACAATTTGCTGTGGGCCACCGCCACCTCATCCCGGAACCAGGCCTGGAAACGCCTGACGATCTGGGCGGTGAGAGCGATTTCCGGCACCAGCACCAGCACCTGTTTCCCCTGTTTCAGGGCATACTCCGCCGCACGCAGGTACACCTCAGTCTTGCCGCTTCCGGTGATCCCCTGGAGCAGGAATTCCTGCTGGTCCGGGTGCAAACTATTTTCATCTGCTACTGCAGCCAGCGCCGCCTTTACAGCGGCCACCGCCTTCTCCTGCTCACTTGTCAGCTGCAGGGTCTCCTTCCGTTCAGCCTTTCTGTCATAACTGTTGCGCAGCATCCGTTTTTCCGTCCGGGCCGCCCAGCCTTTTTCCGCCAGGGCCCGCAATATGGCGCTGCTGATATGCAGCTCTTCCGCCTGCTTCCCGTCCATCGGTTCCGGAGCGTCCTGCAACAGGCCAAGGGCTTTCATTTGGGCTTTCGCCCTCCGGTCCCCTTCCTGCAGCGCCTTTCTTCCCGCATCCGTAATCGTGTAGGCGATCACGGTCCGGGCCTTTAGCCGTTCCTCAATTTCATAGGCCATCAGCTTCCCATCCCGGTACACCGCTTTTCGCCGGATACTGGTCTTTCCCGGAATAAAGAGCCGCATGGCTTCCGCCAGGGAACACATGTAATAGCGGGCCAGCCACCGGGCCGTATGCAGCATTTCTTCCGTAAACCAGGGACGGGTCCCTAAGGCTGCCAGCACTTCCTTTACTTTATTAAGATCATAGTCCGGCTTATCCTTTGCCAGCAGGGCAACAGCTTCCTGACGGGAAAAAGCCCGGACAACAAAGCCTTCCACTTTCTGTGGACCAAAAGGCACAAGGACGCGCCAGCCTTCCGTCACCTGTAAAAGGGTTTCCGGAAGCCGGTATATGAATTGTCTGAATAAATTTTTCACCGGCAGGTTCACTGCCACAAGCACATAGTTCATTTACGACTCCAATCGCATCCCGTTGTGCAGGAGCTGCGATTCAAAATATATTTAAGGAACCGCCATCAGTCCCTTTTCTATTTATTCTCTACGACGGTTTTTCCCGTTGGCATAGTTGATCTCGATGCCCGGCTGCACGTTATAGACGAACACATGGTAATGAAGGGCCTTCCCCCCGTCATCGGCAGACAGGGCTTCCATGGTCACGCCCCGGGCCACCAGCTCGTTTCCTTTAAACACCGGGGTGACCCTGTAAAAAACATGCTTCCGGGTACGGCGGATATATTCGGCCACCCGGTTTTCAAAAGGCAGCATCCCCACCACGTTAAAATGACGGGTTCCCGTGATCAGATTCAGCTTATTGGCGTTTTCCCCCGTCAGCTGGAAGGCCAGCAGATGGCACCGGTTGTACAGGTACTTTTTATCGATGTCCTCGTACTTGCTGTACTGCCAGCCCGTAGGCTTTATCATGCCGATAGGCCCCCGGGGCTTTGTGGGCAAAAATTCCGGACCCAGCTTCCCGTAGGCGGCGCCGCAGCGTCCCAGCCCGTCCAATGGCGTAAAACTGTAATAAGGATTTGCTTTTGCCTTGAACTCTTCCGAAAAAGCCGGCTGGTTCCGGTGCAGCACAACAAAAGAGCGCCCTGTATAATCCGGAAGGTTTTCCAATGTAATGAAGGGTGCGTTTTGGGCTGAAGCAGGAACGGGATCCTTCTTACCGAATGCCGGGCCGCCGGATTTTTTTCCCAGGCCATTCCTGACGCTGGCAAATGCCTCGGAAAAACTGCCGGCATGAAGAACGCGGCAGCCCAGATCGCCCACCTGCTTCAGATCCTGCAGACCGCAGCCCGCATACCCCAGCACAAAAAACACCGCCATACACAGAGCGACGGCCCGAAGCAAGATCCATTTTAAATTTTCAGAGCCACGCTTCTTTCTGTACGCGCACATAGGGTCTCCCATCCTAAGGAACCACCGATCCGTTCGTCTGCCCGCTCAGGCAAGAACGTACAAACCCATGTAACCAGTGTTCCCTAAAAAAGAGGCGGCTACAGCATACCCGATCCTGTAGCCACCAAAACTTGTTCTTTCTTACTTCAGCATGGAAAGAAGGCCAAGCAAATCGCTGCCGTCAAAGGACGCCTGGTTTTGGGGGCGTCTCTGAGGGGCTCCCTGGCCTGCAGACATCATCTGCATAAAGCCCATGATATCCGAAGCGTCGATGCCGTCGCTTAAATCAATGGCCGGCCGGGTCTGGCGGGCAGGAGCCTGATTGTTCGCTGCAGACAGGCTGCTGAGCAGAACCGGGGCCAACGCGCCCAGGGCCGAGCCTACCTGGTCGTTGCTGAGGCCGCTCTGCCGGGACAAGCCGTTCATAACGGAAGAAGAATTGCCGCCCAGGATGTGCTGTAAAATTTTCGCACCGTCATCCACGTCCGCCGTTTCAAACTGTTCCGCCACGGAACCGGTTTCCGTGTGCTGGGACAGGGCTTCCTGAAGGGAAGCGGCGCCGGACTTGGTAGAAGCGTTGGCGGTAAGGGCCTTCAGCAAAATCGGCAGGGCCGCGGTGATGAGGGCCGCCATCTGGTCGTTGCTGCCGCCGGTGCGGCGGGACATGGAATCAAGGGAAGAAGTAGAAGTCATGGATTGTAACAAAGTTTCCAGCAGGCTCATGATGAATTCTCCTTTACTAAACTTTACTAAACATGATTAGGGAAAAACGGAACAATACAACCTGACATTATTATACCTTGTGTGCAGGGCTGGTTGCAAATAATATTTTATGTATAAATTATGTCTTTTTTCTGTCCTTTTACCCTGTTTGGCCCGATACATGATATAATAATACAGCAAGCAAAAAACAGATGCGGATCGCGGCATTGCACATCATACACTTTCAGGAGGAAAGCAAACCATGTCTGACGTTTCCAAGCAGATGATCATCTGCCCCCACTGCAACCGTACTTCCCTTTTCAATATCTGGAGCAGCATCAATACAAAAACGGACCCGGCCACATACAGCCAGGTGCGCAGCCTTTCCCTGTTCAAATTCCGCTGCCCTTACTGTGAAAAAACGGAACTGGTGCACTACCCTTTCCTGTACCACCAGATGGAAAGCGCCGTCATGATCTATTACCAGCCCAAGGGAGACGAACTGGCCGAAACCCAGAACATGTTTGAAGACGTAAACGCCGAAGCCTTTGGGAACCCCGACGCCGGACAGGATGAGATCCAGGAGATGCTGAAAAACGCCCTGGCCGGGTACCGGTACCGGGTGGTTACCACCCTGGAGGATTTTCTGGAAAAGCTGGCGATCCTGGACGCAGGTGTAGATGACCGGATCGTGGAACTGACCAAGGCAATGCTGGGGGCCCAGGTAGAACGGCAGCTGGCGGGAGAAGGATTCCGGGTAAAGGGAGCCCGGTTCGTTTGGGAACCGGAAACCAAAGAGATGAAACTGGTATTTTTCGACAAAAACAGCGACCAGACAGCCAGCACATCCTTTGACCAGCACGTGGCCAACGTGTACAACCAGCTCATTGACCGGTTCAGCCCGGCGCTGGAAGGAGCCCACAAAAAAGATACGGTCATAGACTGGAACTGGGCCATGGAACTTTTGAGAAACGGGAAATAGCATGATAGCCAAATCGCCCTTACCCTGAAGCAAATCAGAGGGAGGGCGATTTTTTATGGGTGTTTGAAATTTTGGAGTGAGAATAAGAGAAACGGAATTTACAGACTTTAAATTTTCCCTTCACTTTTCAATTTTGCCACTGCGTCTTCCATGATCTGCATGCCGTATCGGGCGCCGGTCTGGATGTAGGAATCCATCTGCTGAGTCTTTCCCTCACGGATCAGGTTCCGTAAAGCCGGGGTCACGACCATGATTTCAAAGGCCGCGGTGCGTTTTCCCCGCTTATCCGGCAACAGCTGCTGAGAAACCACTGCCTGCAGACTCCCTGCCAGCTGGATGCGGATCTGTTTCTGCTGCTGTTCCGGGAACACGTCGATGATCCTGTTCACCGTTTCCGAAGCGTTACGGGTGTGAAGGGTGGCAAATACCAAATGACCTGTCTCCGCTGCGGTAACCGCAATGGCTGTGGTCTCTGTATCACGCAGTTCTCCAACCATTATTACATCGGGATCTTCCCGCAGCGCAGCCCTAAGAGCTGTAGCAAAGCTCCTGGAATCATATCCGATTTCACGCTGATGAATCAGGCTTTTTACTGATTCAAATTTAAATTCTACCGGGTCTTCCAAGGTGAGGATGTGGGCCGATCTGTTTCTGTTTATTTCATTGAGAATCGCAGCCAGCGTAGTGCTTTTCCCTGAACCGGTCACCCCGGTAATCAGCACCAGGCCGCTTTTTAATTCCGCCAGCCTTCGAAGTGCATCTGGCATGCGCAGTTCCTGCCAGGAAGGGATTACGTCCGGAATGATACGTATCGCAGCATTCAGAGCTCCCATACTGCGATACATGTTTACACGAAAACGAACCCCGGAAGGAAGAGTGTAAGCAAAATCACATTCTCCTGTATCCTTCAGTACAAACCATTGCTTCTCTGTCATAATGGGGCAGAATAATCGCATCATCCTGCTTTCATTATCCGGAAAAAGGCTCTGTGTCTCCTCCACAAAAAACCGTACTCCCTGTGACGCGCAGGGTGAGTCAACAATTTTCCAAAAATCTATATTCCCCTGAGCAGTATCTGCCACTTCATACAGAGGTTTTAAATTCCCGTAAATACGGACCAACGGCACAGTGTTTTCACCTATATGCAGATCTGATGCGTTCACTTTGGCCGCCTGCATCAGAATTTCATCAATCTGCGCCATTCTGTCACACCCCCAGCACACGAATGATTTCCTGTACAGACGTAACGCCTTCCAGTACCTTACGCAGGCCTGCTTCCCTCAGTGTAAGCAGGTCCGGAAACGCTTCTCTCACTATGTCGCGAAGCACTGCTTCTGAAGCCTGATCTGCGATTTTTTCCTTCAGCACGGAAGTCACCGGAAGGATTTCATGAATTGCAGTCCGCCCCCGGTATCCCGAGTGATGGCATTCTTCACATCCCCATTCCCGGTAAAAGCCCGATACATCTTTCTCCACCTGTCCGGAAAGATATACCTTTTCCCAGTCTTCTCTGCCGGCAACATATTTTCGTTTACAGTGGATGCAAAGCTTCCGAATCAGTCGCTGGGCCACAACACCCCGCAAAGCCGAAGCAAGAAGAAAAGGTTCGACCCCCATTTCCGTAAGGCGCGTAATCGCCCCTGCCGCCGTATTCGTGTGAAGGGTGCTGAACACCAGATGCCCCGTAAGGGCCGCCTGAATACTGATTGCCGCTGTCTCCCTGTCCCGGATTTCACCAATCATGATAATATTGGGATCTTGCCTCAAAATAGCCCTGAGACCACCGGCAAAAGTCATCCCCGCTTTTGTATTCACCGCTACCTGGTTCATTCCCGCAAAGCGGTATTCAACCGGATCTTCAATAGTTACGATATTCCTGTCTGGCCCGTTCAGCTCCTGCAGCGTGGCGTAAAGAGTAGTAGTTTTCCCGCTGCCTGTAGGACCGGTCAGCAGAATAAGGCCATAGGGTGCCCGATACATAGTGCGGTAATGCAACAGGTTTTCCGGCGTAAACCCCATTTCTTCCAAGGACAGCTTTCCTGCCTGGGAAGCCAAAATTCGCACTACCAGAGATTCCCCGGAAATCGTCGGCAGGGAGGAAAGGCGCAGGTCGATTTCCTTTCCTTTCCAGGTGACCTGGGCCCGCCCGTCCTGAGGCACTCTTTTTTCTGCAATATCCATGCCTGCCATCAGCTTCAGGCAGGATACCAAAGCCCCATGCCGTTCAGCCGGTATGTTTTTTTGCTCCTGCTGCAATACACCATCTATCCGATATCGGATACGGCAAAACCGTTCACCGGGTTCCAGGTGGATATCGCTGGCATTTTTTTCCAGCCCCCCGGTAATGATGGAATCCAGCAGACGCAAAACCGGCGCGTCTTCGATTTTCAATTGGTACTGTAACAATAAATCATCTCCTTATAATTATTATTTTCTTTGCATACAAAAGCCTCGCCCTGCATATAAATTTTAAGGAAAATATACGCTTCGCTTATTACGTTTTCTTTGCGTTTCGTAAAAACGTATTTACTCAGCGCTTTCTTAAAATTTTCTACGCCGAATGCGACTTTTCTGTAATTCCAAAGTTTAAAATGATTCTAACAAAACCCCGTTAAAAAAACTTTGAACTTTTCATGAACTTCTTTTGCAGGAACTTTTTTTCTCGAACTTCCCGTTGTATAATTAAAATGTTTATGCAAGAAACAACAAAAATGTACGGTATTCAGGCATTGCGTGCGCAGCATCAAGGAGGATGCGCATGCAAGGTATATTGCCATTAAAACAATTATTTACATGGGCGTGGACAGCCATTCTGGTTTTTTCCTTTTGTACAGCAGGATGCCACCCTCTTGAGGATGCGGTTCCCCTGCCGCAGGCAACTGTAAAAAACGAAAAATCCAATACCGTTCCCGTAACCGTAGTATCTGAAATTGGCTATAGTATTGCCAGAAGTAAGAACGGAAGCCTTAAAAAATCGCCAGAGACATCATCCGAAAGGGATGCCTCTGGTATTTTATTGCCTGAAAACGATAACGCTTCGATTCCATTAAGAGATCCCTTCGCCCTGCCGTTGAGATTTCAGCAAATGCATTCTGCAACTATTGTCCAAAAACTCGACGAAAACAAAAGCTCTGCTATGAAAACTTTTTCGCAAAGTATTCCGTTATCAGGCAGAACGGAAACGATTTCAACTCCACAGACCGCTACATTTTTGCAGGATTCCATTTGCAGAAAATCTGTTGTCCCCTCTTTCAGACCGGTCATTTCCGGAATAATTGGCAACGGGAAGGAAAAGTTTGCCCTGCTGCGCTGGCAGAACAAACAGGGAATTTTCCGGCGCGGCGAAACGTTGGAAAATGCATTTTACATTACGGAAATAACTGACTCAACAGTATCTTTTTCCCCGTTAGATAAAAGTTATGGAAAAGACAGCTTCACGCTAACATTATTTTGATAAACAAGGAGGTATCCTATTGAACACAATTCATTCTGAAAAAGTTCTGAAACGAATTAAAAATTTTCAGCAGACAAAAATACAAAAGCAGCTAAAAACGAAGCATGAATTAAATAAAACATATCGTAAATTACTTATTCTTTTCCTTATGCTATTTTGCTTTTCTTTTTTTAAAACTGCCGGGGCAGCAACAACAGCAAATGAAACCATTCCTGTATCATTCGAAAATACCGTAACTGCATACCACTCTGATGTTATGAACGACACTGCCATATCTTCTGCAACAGACTGTGTTTCTTCAATCCCCATAACACAGTCAGCTCCCTGTACCGACACCGATATCTCCCTTTCCTTTTGCAACGCCTCCTTACAGGAAGTGGCTGCAGCCTTAACAAAGCTGTCCGGGAAGAATATCGTAGCGGATTCAAAAATCGCCGAACCGATTACACTGACCCTGCGCAACGTTTCCCCCGACACTGCGCTGGAAACGGTAACCGCTTCACAGGGTCTGTCCTACAGGGAACAGGACGGGGTCATCCTGATTTCAAAAGACGATCTGTTAAAAAAACAGTCCGCCGGATTTTACACCTTCCTTCTCCAATATATCCGTGCAGAAGAACTGCAGAAGACCCTGGCGCCCATCCTGAACGGCGGAAAGATTTCGGCGGACCCCGGCAGCAACAGCCTGCTCTTTAACGGCAGCCCGGCAGAAGCCAGAAAAATCAGGGAAATGTTACAGCAGTTAGATGTCGCTTCACAACAGGTTACCCTGAAAGCCAAAATCATTTCTATCGAACGGTCCGAAGAAAAAAAGTTAGGACTGCAGTGGAACTGGGACACCCTTCCCCAATACGCGCTAACTGGCAGCAATGATAGGGCCAACGGAAAATCAGAAAGTAAGAATGCTTTCTCCGATCATCTGGGACATTTGCGTCTCTGGAACGGGACCCGGGCTCAGTTCCGTTTCACCGCTACCCTGAACGCCCTGGTCACCAGCGGAAAAGCAAAAGTGCTGGCCACCCCCAGCCTGATCACGCTGCCGGGAAAGGAAGCCAGCATCTTTATTGGAAGCCATATTCCGGTTATCACAGAAAAACACAACAACGGTGAATCCACCTACTCTACGGAATATGTGGACGCGGGCATCAAGCTTACCTACACCCCCATCGTCAGCAAGGATGGGTTCATTACCTCCAGGGTCCATACGGAAGTAAGCACCCCTACCCTGATCAGCGAACTGAAAAATTACCGTATCAACAGCCGCACCGCGGATACCAACGTGCGCATGCGCAACGGAGAAACACTGGTCATCGGCGGGCTCATCAGCGAAGAAGAACAGAAACAACTGCAGCAGATTCCCTTCCTCTCCAAGATTCCCCTGTTAGGGGAACTTTTCAAAAACAGATATAAAAGCAAAAGCAAGACGGAGGTCATCATGCTCCTTACCCCCTATCTCTCTGAACCGGGTAAATCCCCGGCCATTTACGAATAACACAGGGTTCGCGCCTCATAGTCTTCCCTTGCTTATTTCCGTTTCTTAAGCACTTTCATCAGAATGGGCGAGAAAGAGGACAAAATGCACAGGGCGATCAGGATCCAGCATATGGGGGTGCTGAACAGGATGCTGATGTCGTTGCTTGACAGGGTCAGGCTGCGGCGCAGGCCCCGTTCGCCAATGGGTCCCAGAATCAGCGCCAGCACCACTGCCGCCGTATTCAGGTCCAATTTCCGCATCAGGTAGCCGAACAAGCCGAACAGGAACATGATCCCCACTTCCACGAAGCTGTTGTTGATGGCAAAGGAACCTACCACGCACAGCACAAACACGCAGGGAATCAAAATCGCGTCAGACAGGCGCGAGATGTGGGCAAACAGGCGGCAGCCTCCCAGGCCGATCAGCAGCATGAAAAACTGGGTGATGACAAAGCCTGCGAAAAAGGTATAGGTCATGTCCGCGTATTTGGTAAACAGCTCCGGGCCGGGCTGCAGGCCCTGGATGATGAGGCCTCCCATCAGCACGGCGGTTACCGATTCCCCGGGAATGCCAAGGGTCAGCGTAGGGATCAGGGAGCCGCCGGTTACCGCGTTATTGGCCGCTTCCGATGCGGCCACCCCTTCAATGGAACCCTTGCCGAACTCGTCTTTCCGTCTGGAAAATTTTTTTGCGGTATCGTATCCCAGGAAACAGGCAATGGAAGCGCCGGCGCCGGGCAGGATGCCGATGATGTTCCCGATGAGCCAGGAACGGATCACATGGGGGAAGATCTGGGCCAGCTCTTTGGCCTTCAGGAACACGGAGTCTTCAAAGTCGATCACGTTGCCCCGTTCCTTGATGGCCTTTTCAATCAGTATGAACACCTGGGACATGGAGAACAGTCCGATCATGGCGCAGGTCACGTTGATGCCGTTATACAGTGCGTCGATACCGAACATGTACCGCTCCACCCCTTCCATGGGATCCATGCCGATGGTCGACAGCACCAGGCCGAAGGCGCCGGACATAAGGCCCTTGACCATGGATCCGGAAGTAACCCCCGCAATGATAGTAAGGCCGAACAGGGCCAGCCAGAAATATTCCGGGCTGCCGAACTTCATGGCCAGCTGGGCCAGGGCCGGGGCAAAAAAGTACAGGGAAATACAGCTGAGCAGCCCCCCGAAGAAAGAGGCAGTGCAGGCGGTGCCCAGCGCCTTGCCCGCTTTGCCCTTCAGGGTCAGCTGGTAGCCGTCAATAGCCGTAGCCGCCGAAGCCGGCGTGCCGGGCGTGTGGATCAGGATGGCGGAAATGGATCCGCCGAAAATGGCGCCGCAGTAAATGGCGCCTAACATGATCAGGCCTGTCTCCGGTTTCATGCCGAAGGTCAGGGGCAGCAGCAGCGCAACGCCCATGGCCGCCGACAGGCCCGGCATACAGCCTACTACGATACCGATGGTCACGCCCAGGATCATCATGCCCATGTTCATGGGCGAAAACACATTCAGAAAACCGGCGGCCATCAATCCTAATGTATTCACATCCATATGTAACAGCCTCCCGTCTTATAAGAATTCGCCCAGTATTTCACCTTTGGGCAGGGGCACGTTCAGGAACCAGCCGAAGGTAAAATAGGTCAGGGCCAGCATGACGATCAGTACCAGCACTACATGCTTTTTGGGAATTTTGAAATAGTGCAGGCAAAACAGGATATAGATCAGAGAGGCCAGGTAAAAGCCGAAAAAGTGCATCAGCACGAAAAAGCCCAGGAAGGCCGCGAACATGGTCCAAAACTGTTTTGGCAGGAAGCCTTTAAAGGTTTCCGGAACATCATTGACAACGCATCGGTTTTTTAAATACTGCTGCGCCATATCCCACAACCGGACGGTGGTAAGCAGGAACAGAAGCCCGATGACAAAATGGGGATAATGGCGGGCGCCTTCCGGGAATTTCTGGGTCTCGTGCTGGAAAAAGGCGCAGAACAGGTACATGAAGATACAGATATAAAGATCGGTCCTTTTCATAAGAAGCAACCTCGCGATTGAATTTACAGACAGTCATAAAGGAAGCCGGTCTGAAGCAGCCGTCCTACAGGCAGCCGCCTCAGCCGGCTTAATTCTTTTACGGTACCGCCGCAAACGGCGGAGAGAAGATCTTCCGGCCCGCGGATTTCTTGCGGCCGCGGGCTACTGATTATTTATCATACAGTTTGGTAACTACGTTCTTGCAGAAATCCATCTGTTCGGCAATCAAAGCGGCCAGGGCCTTGCTGTCTTTGTAATCGGTAGCCATGCCGGCTTTTTCATGGGCTTCCTTAACCTTCGGGTCGTCCATGGTCTTCTTCATAGCGGTTTCATAGAATTTTATAATATTTTCCGGAGTGCCTTTGGGAGCTACCAGAGCCCGGGCAGAGCCGTACCATTTGTTATAGTATCCCAGTTCGCCCAGAGTAGGAACGTCTTTCAGCAACGGATCCCGTTTTTCGGCAAACAGGCCCAGTACCCGCAGTTCCGCCTTGTCGCCGTTGATCAGTTTGGCAATGTCGGCAACCTTGGCACAGGAGAAATCCACTTCTCCCTGGCGCAGGGCCAGCAGCTGGTCGGCGGTTCCGCCGTAAGGAACAGCCTTATACTGGAATTTGGCAGACTGTGCCAGCAGCTGGGCGGCAGTATGGTTGGAAGCTTTTACACCGTTGGTGGAAGCTTTCAGCTCGCCCGGTTTCGCCTGGGCATCAGCTACCAGTTCTTTCAGTGTCTTCCATTTCGCGTCTTTCTTAACTACAACAACGCCGGTCTCCGTCAGGTGGTTGCAGATGGGGACAACGCTCTTGTCGTCAAAGGGCGCGTTGGGCTGGATCGCCAGAGTTGTATAAGTAGGAAGGTTGATGAAACCAATGGTATATCCATCCGGTTTAGCCTTGGTCAGCTCGGTCCAGCCGATCTTGCCGTCGGCGCCAGGCTTGTTTTCGATGACCATGGTCTGGCCTACGTAGGGCTTGGCATTGTTCAGCAGCAGGCGGGCGCCTGTATCCGTGCCGGAACCGGCCTTATAGGCAATGATGACCTTCACATCCTTTGTGGGTTTCCAGTCTTTGCCGGCATCAGCGGCCTTCTTGTCGCCACCGCCGCCTCCGCAACCCGTCATCAGCACGGTTGCCGCCAGCATCAGGGACCCTGCTACAGCAAGAATTTTTTTCATGAGTTTCTCCTCCTTCGTGGCATTTAATTTTACGGAATAATAGGACTCATCCCAAACCGAAAAAATTAACGGAATGAGCGCCAATTACCTGTATAACCTATAATTTACTATACTACAACTCCAAAAAACATTCAAGAATATTTCATCTTATATATAAAAAGAAAACGCGCCCGCATTTTCCAAATGAAAAGGAAAAGAGAACGCGTTGAAATTTTGCCCGATAGAGCCAACGGAACCACTGCCCTATTTATTTACATTTTGCAAGGTCATTCAGGAAATTCTGCAGCCGTTCTTTCGTTACATGCTGCATCACTATAATGTGGGACAGTTCGCCGCCCAGCCGGTCATCCTGATCGGGAGCCAGACCGTATTTGTCCACAATAGCTTTAGGTGGACGCTTAAAGTAGACTGTGTTCGACATAGGCTCCAGCCATGCCTTCCAGCCCATCTTATCCAGTTTGCCTTTCAGCCATACCGCACGCTCCAGCATCCCCGTCGCCTGCTCCCGGAATCCTTTTTCACCGGTATGCTTCAGGATCCACCAAAGCTTCAGCGGCGCCAGCGCGGAACGGGAACAGTTGATCATAGGCATACTGCCGTCCAGATACGTAACATTATAGGGGTTCTGGTTATCCATAACTTCCTTTGTCGTCAGGAAAATGCCGGCAGGCTCGTCCATGCCGAAGAACTTGTGACCGCTGACTGCTATGGAATCGAAGGGATGGACCTTGCGGTTCACCGCGTCCGCGTATTTTGTGAACGGGAGAAAGCCGCCAAACAGCGCAGCGTCCACATGACGGTATACCATTATGGAAGGATGTTTCGCCAGCACTGCGTTCAGCGCATCCTGATCATCCACGCCGCCCTTGAAGGTCGTGCCCATGGCAAAGACAATCAGGGCCGGGCGTCCCGGTTTCAACGCTTTTTCCAGTTCTTCCGGAATCATGCGGCCGTGCACATCGGAAGGAACGAGAACCAGATCGAGGTTTTGCAGATCCGCCAGCCGCATATTGGAATAATGGGCCGCGTCAGATACATACATGACGGGCTTTTTCCCCGTCTTTTTCTCCAGGTATTTAGCCCCGAAGTAAATGCCATGGTTATTGCTGTCCGTACCGCTGAAAGAAACGAGGCCCCAGAGGTCCTTCACATCAAAGCCGTAATAAGGCGCAACGGTTTCGATGACTTCCCGTTCAAATTCCAGCGCGTTCAGATAACCGCCGTGGGGGTGGAACGGGTCGCCCGCATTGTTGGACACCGCCTTATACGCGCCGCTGTCAACAAGCCATCGATAAAATCCTTCCAGCGGTATATTATGATTTGCCGGATAACCTAAATACTTGTTTTGGCTCTCCGCCACGTGGGCGGCGTACACGTCCAGCCGTTCTTTTACAAGGTCCACCGGGGCAGCAAACCCATAGCTGCATGATAACATCATGAATGCAGCCATAAGCCCTGCCGCTTTTTTCTTAATTGATAGATACATGTAATCTACTCCCAAAAAATTTTTACATAAAGCTCAGCCAACTATCATTTTAAAAACCGCTATTATTTTATTGCTCCAATGCCGCGCAATATACCGATCATGCCTTCCGCAGCCACGTCATTGACTATTTTCCCGCTGCCATCAAAATAATAAAAATTCATAACGCATACCGATATTTTATTCCCGGTAGGAAGAACTCCTAAAAATTCACCGTCATGTGTTCCGGTCAGGGTCCAGCGAACTGCTACCTTGTCTTCGCTTGCCACCATTTCTTCCAGCTTCCACTGCACATCCGAAAAACCGGTACGCATCCAGTCTACTACCGACAGGTATCCTTTGCCGCCATACAGCGGTACCGGGCTGGCAGGAGTGTAAAAGGATGCTTTGTCAGAAATCAGTTCCTGCGCCAAAACAAGATCATTCGTATTAATCATTACTTCAAACTTTTTCATTATTTCTTTGTTTTGTTCAATCTTATCCAACTTTACAGTTCTCCTTTGTTTAACCTTTATCAGATTAAACCAGTTTTTGCCAAACCGATTTATCTGTGTATCCTCACAAATACTGGTTTATTCTTCCTTCTTATATTGCTTATGTGCATGTACCCGGCCTGGCAGCAGGCCGTAATACCTGATTCCCTGAATTTTTCCTGCCTCAACTTCGGTTTTAAATTTTCTTGCTATTGCTATTTTATCTTTTGCCGGTACCGCCGGCCAATCTGTACGATACGCCTGCCCAATCGTAAAAATTGTTCCAACTGGCAACTCTTCAATTCGAGACAGCAATATTTTATAAAAATCCATGCTTTTGTCCTTATCGTCTATATAATAAATAAAGAAACTCAATCATAGATATTCCCAACGATTCTGCAAGTTTCGTCATTTACCACGTTCTGCAGATTATATCTATGTTCGTCATCTTCTGCAGCACAAAATACATTCCCTGCCCATACCACAAGATACTTATGCTTTTCCCCGTTGCCCTCCAGTTCCAACCAGTCATTTTCATATACGGCCTTCCCCTTGCAAACCAGCCCTGTATCCTCACATACCGTGCGAGGAACAACGGATACAGATTGTCCATTAACATGTACTGTGCAGTTATTCTCCAAAAATCCGTAATGCCAGATTTTCCAGTCATTTATATCTTTCGCTTTAACTTTTTTCATTATTATCCTCCAACAAAGCCCGATTGCTCCGTCAACCGGTCTGCGATACTCCGTCCCGCCAGCGATTTCAAAATTTCAAATTCGGAAGTGCCGGTCCCCAGAAGCCCGTTCACCTCGTCGGCGATTCTGTCAAGAACTCGGTCCACCGCCCGGTAAATGTCCCTGCGCTCCTCCGGCAGTACCGTCCCGCAATAGAAAGACAGTCTGCCCTTGCATATATCCCCGCCCCGGGTGAGACCGAAGAACAGCCGCTGCCGGTCGGCATCCACGTTTCCAAATGCGGCGATCTGTCCCATTGCGTCAGCGGCAATCTCGTCTAGGGCATGGTTCTCCATATCTCCGAAAAGCCGCAGCGTCTCATAATGGGCGCACTCGTGCCGAAGTCGGAGTGCATGGGAACGCGCCAGCCATTCTTCCCGGGAAAGGCCCAGCAGAGAGGCCGGTATGTTGCTGTAAGGCGCGTAATTCAGCAGGATGATGCGATGACGGAAAATGGAACCGGCCCGTGCCACAATGGTAAAGGCGTTGACGGTAAGCGGCAGTTCACTGGCTGCCCTGCGCCCGTTCACAAGGGCCTCCATATTGCGAAAATCCCCATGGTTTTCCGTGGAGATGACGGGGATCCGTCCTGCAAGAGTTTCGGCAATCCCAAGGGAAAGCCCGTCGGCATTCTGCCATGCAAAGCCGTAAGCGTCAAGCCCGAAGCCCTCCGTAAGAAGATCCAGTACCCTCCGCCCCCGCAGATCCTCCTGCCGGTGCAGTCCACAGGCAGAATATTTTTCCCGCCACAGGGCTGCGAAGGGCTCATCCCCAAGGGGCAGGGCCGGAATGTTATTTGGTATTTTATAGCAGTGCTTTACATATTCGGAAGCGGGCTGGTAAGCCGCCTTCCTGCGTTTCAAAATGTTCATGCTCCACCCTCTGCTGAAAATTCCCCGGCAGTTTTATTCCCTGTACTCGAAGCCTGAACTGTACCGCATGATCTTTCCCATTACCCGGTCTTTCTCGCTGCCCTCCAGCACCACCGGCTGGTAATTGTTGCACCAGCTTACGCCGGAAAGGGAAGCGGGAATGATCTTAATGTTATCGTCCATTTGCAGCTGGCCGTTTACAAAGGTAAAGGTCTGCTGGAAGATCATGGTGTCTTTATCCGACGGATCCATATTCCCTCCGAAGCAGAAGTTGCCCATGGAATACAGGATATACCTTCCGTTGTATTTTTCAATGCCCTGCAGCACATGGGGATGGCTGCCCAGCACCAGGTCCACCCCGTTGTCAATCAGGTAATGGGCCATAGCTGTCTGGGCATAATTCTGGGCATATTCATATTCCGTTCCCCAGTGCATGGAGGCGATGATCAGGTCGCAGTGCTGGTTCTTCAGGTAAGCGAGGGCATTGTCGATAGCATAATAATACTGGCAGCCGTAATCCAGCAGGGAGAACATGCCGATCTTTACGCCGCAGACTTCTTTCACCAGGTACCGGTCGTGACCGAAATAGGGAATCTCCACACTGTCCAGAGCCCGCATGGTATCCTGGTAGCCTGTCTCCCCAAAATCGTAGGTGTGGTTGTTGCCTAAGCTCACTGCGTCTACGCAGCCCAGCTTCAGCACGTTCTTATATTCTTCCGGGGCGGAAAAATTAAAGGTTTTCTCTTCTTTTACATTGTAAGAGGTAAAGGTGCCTTCCAGGTTCGCAATAGTGAAATCGCTGTCCCGGAACACATCGCGGACTTTCGCCAGGTAATACCCGTAGTCGCCGTTATTGGCATACAGGTAAGCGTCGAACCGGTTCCCCGGGGCATACCGGTCGTCCCAGCCGATGGTGCAGTCCCCTACCGCGGAAATTTTTACAGATTTACGGACGATGGGCGGCGTTGGCTTTTCACCGGTCTTCGCCGGGGCTTCGCCAGAAGGCAGGGCGGTTTTATCTGCAGCAGACTTTACAGTTGCTTCGGCAGGAGCTTCCGCTGCATTTTTCTTATCCGCCGCTACTGTTTTTTCTGCAGCGCTCTTCACTGCTTCATTTTCCACGGCAGGCTGCGACGGAATATTTTTTTCACCGTCCTTCGCCGCGCTGTACGCTGTGCCGTAAAAATTATTAAAACAAAAACTTACGCACAGTAATAAAAGAGACGCAAAAAACAATTTGAAAAATTTAGCCATGATGGATCCTTTCCAAAAACTGACCGGACCGTTGCACTTCTGATTTTTATTATTAAAAAATTTTTAAAAAAGGAAAATTTAAAGGACAATTTTAAGAAATTCTTTTTAATGCACCGGAACCCAATGCAGCACAGTTACTCTTTCTTCCCAACAAGTCCCGGCAGCAACAGCAGAAAGCTTACCCCTACCGCAAGGAACATGGGCTTGACGGTGGTTCCCAGAATGGTTGCGGCAATGGCCACAGCCGTACTGGCCACCATGGAAACGACCACCCACTTACCGCTCACACACCTGGGTTTGAAAACCGCCAGAGATAAGGGCAGGAAGATGCCCCCTCCCCTTAGCCCCATGGACAGATAGTTCCAGAAGAGGATCTGGGTATCCCTGTACACAATGGAAAACACACAGCCGATGACCATGATCAGGACGCAGCTGCAACGGTTCAGCTTCAGCAGGGTGTTGTCATTTTGAATACCGAACAGGGGCGCAACAATGTCTTTGGAAATGATGGTGCCGATGCCCAACGATTGGCCCCCGATAGAACTGATAAGGGAAATGATGATGCCCCCCATGGCCATGCCCCCGATCAGGGCCGGCTGGTGGTGCAGCAGATAGGTGGGCAGCACCAGCAGCGGCGTCACGCCCGGTTCCACCACATGCATGTACATGCCGATCATAGCGCAGGGCAGGCCTACCGGAATGGCCACCAGGGCCGCGGCAAAGGCGCCGTAAGCTGCCGTTTGAGGATCTGTGGCGGAAAACAGTGCCTGTATGTAAGTCTGGGTACAGATGATGCCCACAAACACAGAAAGCAGGTTAGCCGCCGCATTCCCTGTCCCGTTCCCCACCAGGCTGAACCAGGGGAAGTCAGGAAGCGCCGCACCGATCGCCGGGTCCGTATGGATAGACCAGAAGGCTGCGCCCCCTGCCACGAACAGGCTGGCAAAGAGGATGATCATTTTCAGGATGCCGCCTACCCCGGCACTTTTCATGCCGCCGAAGAACACGTAGCTGGCTACCAGCAGAATTAAGATCAGGGCCGCCGTCCAGACGGAAACGTCAAACACAGCGCAGAGGATGCCGATACCCGGCAGGCAACTGGACACCACGCTGAAGAAGATGCCGATGGTCGTCACCCAGCTGGCAATGGAACCGGCCGTCTTTCCGTAATTCAGCACAAGGTACTGGGAGATGGTCTCCAGTCCGGTCTTCCGCAGGGGACTGGCATATAAAAAGCCCATAACAATAAAGGTGATGCCGCTGGACAGGGTGAACCACCAGGCAGAAAGGCCTACAGTGGAAGCCATCTGGGCCGTGCCTACGGTTGCGCCGCCCCCGATAACCGTGCCGGCGATGCTGCCTGCCACCAGAGGAAAACTGGCGCTGCGCCCGCCCAGACTGTAGCCTTCCGCGCTTTTTACCGCCTTTGCCGTGTAAATGCCGCCGAAAATTACTACGGCGATCGTCAGCACCATGATAACCATATGTAAAAACGTAATGTCTAATTGCAAGGAAAAGGCCTCCATTTATAAAAGTTTCAGCGGCGCAAAACACTGCGCCGCTTCTTTGTATTTTTTAAAATACAAAATTTAAAATTATTTTAAGCAAACGCTGATTAAATGAGTTCGTGCGACGAATTAATCAGTAGTTTCTTAACAATCCTTCCATGGCTGGTAAACGCCTTCAGCCCGTCGCTGTGTCGCCATTTTGGATATATAAGTACCTTCGATGACGGAGAACCCGCGACGCTCTATCATCTTTTTCAGATAGTTTTTAAACGGACAGGGCAGACGGTGACGGTTTTCCGTGCAGATGCAGGTGGCAAGATGGAATACCACGTCCTCTTTCTTTTCTTCGTTGGCAAGAAGCCGTTTTTCCAGGTTCTCAATTTTCACGTCTATCCCCGCGCCGCAACAGCCGCCGCAGTTGAGGGTCATATAGCGTGTTCCTTCAGGATAGCCTTCCATTTTCCCGCTGCGCTGTGTAAAGGCTTTCATGCAGTTATAGCCGGAACAGCGCCGGGTCACCAGTTCACATTGTACGATAACCACTAACTTTGACATACAGGCTCCTCCACTTTGCCGGAAGGAACGGACCGGCGCGCAGGCCGGTTCTTCCGCTGCTTCCTTCCCATCTTAAAAAACGTTTAAACAGCGTTTAACTAACTATAGCACATTTTTAATATGTAAAAAAGACGCATTCCCATAAATTGTTTTATCAGTTTGCCTTTTTATATGCAAAGGGTTTCCCGGCAAGATCCCTTACGTCCATCACTGCCTGCGGTTCAGAAAAAAGATACCGCTCTTTCACCCGGAACACCCGGCCGTCCTCCAGCAGAAGGTCTGTGTCGTCCTGCCCGCCGCACCGCAGCCGGGTAAAAACGCTGCCTGAAGCAAGAACCTCTTCCTTCCCTTCCCGGGCCTCTTTGGAAGGGAATACCAAAACAAGATGATCGCCGGTAGTAACAAACTTTTGCCTGGCGTCTTCCCCGATGCAGTACCTATACCCCTCCGGATCGTTGGGAGCCGGAGCACCCAGCTTGCCTACATGGCAACGGATCTCCGCAGCGGCCGGCCCCAGCACGCGGATGCCGATCCGTACCGGCAGGTTCTTGGGGTCTTTCAGTTCGTCGTAAAAATGGATCATGGTATTATCTGAACGGGCCACATATTTTTCCCCAAGCTCGATAAAGTTCAGGTCACCGTATTTATCTCCATAAATATACAGGTAGTCCTTCCCGTTGGCACGGACCAGGTAGGGAACCCTTTCATGGGCCCGCAGCATGTCGGTTTTCCTGTCAATTTTATTCCAGACCAGATGCATGGTCCCATTGTCGCCCATAAAAGATTTTTCCAGTTTCACAGAAAAGGGAAACCTCTCGCTGCCCCTCACGATTGTGTAGCGCTGATTAGGCTTCAGCTTCACCACAAATTCTTCCGGCTGCGTTGCATAATCAAACACCAGCGGTTTATCTTCCGCGCAGCCGCTGATACCGGATAAGAAAACCGACAGCATGAGGAATGAAAGAACCGTAACCGACCGCCGGATGAATCTTTTTGTTTTCATCGTTCCTCCTGTTTAGCCTCAGCTTTTCACATAATACTTATAGAACCGCTGATTAATTCGTCTGCACGCCTGCCAAGGGCTTTGCGCACAAACTCATTTAATCAGCGTTCCTTAATCGACTGCCAAGTGATTCCGTCCGCCGCTGTTAATGTAAAAAACAGAAAAATCGGCGGATCATTTCGTAATTAGATTATAACATAAAAGCACAGATTTATATATTGTGTTCCACTTGTGACAAAAGTTTTTTAAAACGAAGATTTTTAACAGTAAAACACAAAAAATCAATGCCAAAATGACACAAGGGGTTCCAAATATGTTATAATTTGATTAGCGATATGCTGTTCAAGGCATAAAGATTTGCAAAAAATTACAGCGATGAAAAAGGGGGAAAAGAATCATGATGAAAAAGTTTGTAAGCGCTGCGATGGTGGCGGCTCTGGCTTTGAGTGTTGCAGCCTGCGGCGGTGGAGACAAAAAGGCCGACGCCCCGAAAGACGGCGCGAAACCGGCTGCTACCGCAACAGCAAAAGTTGACCGCAGCAAAGAATTCATCACCGTACTGACCGGTCCTACCAGCGGTATTTATTTCCCGATCGGCGGTGCATTCTCCAAAGTCGTTGGTGAAATGGGTTACAAGACCAGCGCTACCGCTACCGGCGCTACCGGTGAAAACATCAACGCCATCCTCACCGGCAAGGGCGAACTGGCCATTGCCATGTCCGACTCCGTTATCCAGGCTGTAGAAGGCTTCGGCGCCTACGAAGGCAAACCGAAAGCCACCGACCTGCGGGCCATGATGGGCCTGTGGCCGAATGTAGTGCAGATCGTTACCACCTCCGACTCCGGCATCAAATCCTTCAAAGATATTAAAGGTAAACGGGTCGGCGTTGGCGCTCCCAACTCCGGCGTAGAACTGAACGCCCGCATGATCTTCGAAGCCAACGGCATGACCTACAAAGATGCCAAGGTTGACTACCTGTCCTACGGTGAAGCCATCGACCAGATGAAGAACGGCCAGTGCGACGTTGCCTTCGTAACCTCCGGTCTGGGCAACGCTACCATTAAAGAACTGGGCACCACCAAAAAGATCGTATTCGTTCCGGTAGAAGGCGACGCCCTGAAGAACCTGACCAAAAAATATCCGTTCTATGTAGAATGGAAGATCCCGAAAGCCACCTACGGCACCGATGCCGACACTACCACCGCAGCCGTTATGAACATCATGCTGGTTTCCAAGAAGCTGCCGGACAATGTGGTATATGACCTGCTGGAAGGCTTCTACTCCGAAAAAGGCCTGGCTACCATCGGCGCATCCCATGCCACCGCTAAACGGGAGATCAAACTGGATACCGCCCTGCGCGGCATCAAAGGCACTTCCGTACAGCTGCATCCCGGCGCGGAAAAATTCTACAAAGACAAAGGTATCCTGAAATAATGTTGCGCATCCTGCTGAATGCCTGACAATGAGCCCCGGGGCTTACGTCCGGTATATCCCCAGAAGGAACCGCGCAAAAAGCATGTAAAACAACATTGCCGCAAAGACGCGGCACAGGCATTGGAAAATGAAGAAAAAATACATAAAAATTTTTGCCGTATTTTTTCTTGTTCTCGCCTCTTTGTTTGTGTTCAATGAGTATTCGGCGCAGACCGTGCTCCGGATCTATGATTATCAGACGAAAGAAATTTATGTTGAAGTTCCGGCCAAAGAAGGCGACAAGCTTTTCTTTGGCTGGATTCATTCATGGGAGAAAATCCCCTGGCATGAATATTACCATATCGACGCCAGCCACGACCTGATTCTGGACACAATCGCCTTCCCCGCTTTCGGAGCAGGCATCCCCGAGAACAAGGGAACCAAAGTCTGGATCGATAACGGCATGATCTATATGGGCAATATCAACCAGGTGTTCCACGAGTTTACCTGGATCAATTCACATTTTGCCACCCGGGACATCAAGCTGAACGGCCAGCTGATTGCCCGGGGGGAAACCCTGCCCGAACACACGCGGGTAAATCTGGCAATCGTGAAAAGGAGATTTTTCGATGGAAGAAAAAAACATTCCTAACGCAAATGAAAACGAATTATTAGACAGGAAGTCCCAACAGGAACTGGAAGCCAAGTCCCAGGAGATCGTTAAGAAACTGGATAAAGAATCGGCCACCCGGAAATTTACCGGAAAGATGGCAAAATTCTTTTATATAGTCTGTCTCTTGGTATCCGGGTACCATCTTTACACAGCGGCCTTCGGCCCCCCTGTTACCCTGGTACACCGTTCCATCCACGTGGCGATGATCACCGCCATGGGCTTTCTGATGTATCCTTTCAGCAAAGGCTCCGACCATTCGAAGCCTTCTATCATTGACTGGGCCCTGGCCCTGTTGTGTTTTACCGTTCCCTTTTACATCTGGAACGATTACCTGGGCGTAGTGGAACGGGCCGGTAACCCGAACCAGACTGACCTGATCATGGCTACCATGCTGGTAGTGCTGGTACTGGAATGCTCACGCCGTGTCACCGGCAACGCGCTTACGATCCTTTCATTAGTCTTTATCGTGTACGGTCTTTTCGGCAGGGAATTCCCCGGCATGTTCATGCACCGGGGCTATGACTGGCCTTCCCTGTCCAACCATTTCTTTGCCAACACGGAAGGTATCTACGGCACCTCGGTCAGCGTTGCCGCCAGCTACATCTTCCTGTTCATCCTGTTCGGCACGGTCATGCACAAGTGCGGCATGGGCCAGTTCTTTAACGATATCGCCCTGGCCCTGGCAGGCCACACCAAAGGCGGCCCTGCAAAAGTGGCGGTCATCGCTTCCGGTTTTCTCGGTTCCATCAACGGTTCCGCGGTAGCCAACGTGGTTACTACCGGCACCTTCACCATTCCCCTGATGAAAAAAACCGGCTATTCCAAGGAATTCGCCGGCGCTGTTGAAGCCGCCGCTTCCGTAGGCGGACAGCTGCTGCCGCCAATTATGGGCGCCGCAGCCTTCATCATGGCAGAAATGATCAGCGTACCCTACTCCAACATCATTACCTGGGCAGCGATTCCGGCCCTGCTCTATTACCTGAGCATTATCATCCAGGTACATCTCCGGGCCTGCAAGGACGGACTGACAGGCCTGCCGAAGGACAAGCTTCCAAAAACCGGCGATGTTATGGCCAAACGGAGCCACCTGCTGATCCCGGTCATCTTCCTGCTGTACATGTTGTTCTTCTCCGGCACCACGGTCATTTATTCTGCCGTGCTTACCATTCTGGTTACCATTGCAGTTTCTTTCTTCCGTAAGGAGACCCGCATGTCCCTGAAAGATCTGCTGGACGCCTTGGCAGACGGAGCCAAGCAGACCGTTTCCGTAGCTGTTGCCTGCGCCTGCGTAGGCATCATTATCGGCGTCTGCTCCAAGACCGGCTTCGGCCTCACCATGGCCAACACCATCATTTCCCTGGGCAAGACCAGCATCCTGTTCACCCTGATGTTCACCATGATCACTTGTATGATCCTGGGCATGGGCCTTCCTTCTATTCCGGCCTACATCATCACCGCCACCATTGCGGCCCCGGCCCTGGCGAAGCTGAACATTCCCGCAGGGGCGGCCCACATGTTCTCCTTCTATTATGCCATGTTCGCCAACCTGACCCCGCCTGTGGCGCTGGCCTCTTTTGCGGCAGCGGGCCTGTCCGGCGGTAATCCCATGATGACCGGCGTGGCTTCGGTAAAACTGGCTATCGCAGGCTTCATCGTACCTTTCATGTTCGTATATTCCCCCCAGCTGATGCTGATCAACACCACCCTGGCGGAAGGCCTTTTGACAGCGGCTACTGCCTGCGTAGGCGTATTCCTGATCGGCACCGCCGTGGAAGGTTACATCTACACCCGCATGCCTGTCTGGCTGCGCATCATCGCGGCGGCGGGGGCCCTGCTGCTGATGAAACCGGGTCTTGAAACGGATATCATCGGTGTAGCCGTATTAGCATTGGTGCTCTTCCTGCAAAAGAAACGGGAAAAAGCGGAAGCAAAGGCAAATCTGTAGATTCCCACGTATGAAACAAACCGGTATAAACACAGGCAGATGCCGGTTAAAAAGTTAAGGAAACGCTGATTAAATAAGTTTGTGCGCTTGCCGAGGAATTTTTGAGAAGGCCAATGAAGTGGCTCGAAGGCGCATCCCCGGTTTATAAAAAATTAATCCCTGATGGGGAGTTCAACTGTTCATAACAGTCTTCCCCCATCAGGGATATTTTTTACGTATCGCTTTTCCGGATCAGAATACGGAATGCAATTTGTTACTCTTCTTTTTATAAAACAACTAACGCAACTTATTGATCAGATTGGATTTTTTACTGTTGCCCCGACCGTAAAAAACTTTTAACTGCTGCCGTGATGTCCTCTGCTCCTAATATACCGCTCACTACAGCAGCACCGTCAGCTCCGGTAGCAAGAACTTCCGGATAATTTTCCGGCGTAACACCGGCAATCCCTACAATGGGAATCGTTATTGCCCTGCGTATAGCCGTTAATCCTTCAAGGCCCAAAGGAACCGTATCCTTCTTGGTATTTGTAGAAAACACGGCTCCACAGCCTAAATAATCTGCGCCGTCTGCCTC
>Ga0310695_10004188_pt1 | contig 27032 bp, 26 predicted proteins | sample RumenRJG_04DNA_FD_203882 | JGI IMG/M metagenome (GOLD analysis project Ga0310695, IMG submission 203882) | Bovine rumen microbial communities from Lethbridge, Alberta, Canada - RJG_04 (v2) (version 2) | ecosystem: Host-associated > Mammals > Digestive system > Stomach > Rumen | place: Canada... | reverse complement strand
TTTGATTATTCTATACATAGGTGACCTCCTTTTGTATGCGGTAATCCCTGTTACCATTGATCTTGACAATCATCAGTATACAGGTAAATCCACGTTGCTACAAATGTGAGGTCACTTCATATTATCTGAAGTCACGGGCTTGCAAAGATTACCTTGTGTAGTTTTTGCGTGTACCACGGCGGAAGAAGTGAGTTATTGAGCAGAGCCGTGACCCGGCATCACCAGTGTGATAGAACTAGTCCACTGCTCTGGCTAGCCGGGCCCAGGCTAAGGAAACGTGATGCCGGGTATCCGCAGCTTTACAGGCTATGACCGGATACCCACACAAAACAGAAAGGAGGGCATCATGTCCGGTATTATCTATGTACAGTCATGCGATGGAACGCCATTGATGCCCACCAGAAGGAAACGCCATGTCAGGGACCTGCTCCGGCATGGTCAAGCAAAGATTGTGGAATGCGTGCCTTTTGTAATACGGCTTATGTATGACGGGCCAAAAGAAACACAGCCGTTATACGGAGGAACAGACCCCGGCAGAACCAACATCGGAAATGCCGTGCTTAACGAGATGGGCGAGGTATTATACAAAGACCACATAACCACAAGAAACAAAGACATACCAACACTGATGGCGGAACGAAAAGGTCATCGCCAGCAGTCAAGACGGGGCGAACGTCTGGCACGCAAACGCATCGCCAAACGCCTTGGAACAACGACGAAATGTCTGGAAGGCAGAATTCTGCCCGGATGCAATGAACCCGTGATGTTTAAGGATATTATCAACACGGAGGCACGATTCAATAACAGAAAACGTGCAGCAGGCTGGATAACACCAACTACCAGACATCTGATACAGACGCATGTAAACATGATTAAACATATCTGCCGGATACTGCCGGTAACCAACTGGACTTTTGAAACAAACCGGTTCGCGTTCATGCTGATGGAAGACGGCACAGTACAGGGACGAGACTTTCAGAACGGAAGACTCAGGAACTTTGCCGATGTGTATGATTATGTATGGAATCAGCAGAACGGTAAATGTATCTGCTGCGGAAAACCGATAGAACATTACCATCATATCGTACCAAGACATAACAAAGGTTCCGACCGTCCGGAAAACATCATCGGCATATGCAGTAAATGCCATGAGGAAATCCATACAGGACAGCGTGATATCATAGCTATCGGCGAAAAGAAAAAGTACGCCGCACTGTCGGTATTAAACCAGGCCGTGCCGTTTATCGAGTCGGAACTGTCAAAGATATTTGGTGATAATTTCGTGACCTGTACAGGATACGAAACGTCATCGCTCCGCGAATACTTTGAAATCTCAAAGGACCATGATAATGACGCAGTCTGTATCGCGTCTTATCAGATATCGCCTGATTTTATCAGTGACACACAGCCTACACATGAAATACGTCAGTTCAGACGGCATAACAGGCAGATAATCCATTCACAGCGTGAAAGAACATACTGCCTTGATGGCAAAATGATTGCAAAAAACCGTAAGCCAAGGTTTGAACAAAATGGCAAGGCACTATCAGATTTAAACCTGACCCAGAAGGAACTTGCAAGACTGACGGTCAAACCAAGCCGGAGATATTACAACAACATGGAGCGTCAGCTTATGCCGGGGACGGAATTCTTCTATCATGGACAGCGTTACATTATGAGCGGACAGCAAAATAATGGTTTCTATTTACTGGCAGTAGGTTCAAAAATGAGATTTAAGACGTCAGAATGCGGCATAGTAAAGCTAAACAGGGGGTTAGTGTATGTTTCGTAATCAACATCAATACAAACCATTATATAACCCTCGGACGGGCTCGCTGTATCACACGACTAAAGTCGCATGTCTTAGCGAGCATTTCGATAAAGAGCCTGTATAGGCAAAGACGGAAAGAAGAGCGTTATGCTCTTCTTTTCGCATACAGAGGAGGTGCTTATGCGTGACTATATTGCCAGTTTAGCAGAAAAGTGTGCAGGAACCTCGTTAACGGATGGACAGAAGGATTTTGTCCTGGATTATGTGAAGGCCCAGCTGACAGAAGGCTATAGCCTGGTCGCCGAGGCTGTCAATGCAATGGACGAGCATAAGGTCGAGTTCGGGTTGAACATTGACTGGGATGCCCTGGAAGATGAAGACGCAGTTGACAGATACGACGTTTATGAAAGCATTTCAGATGAGGTGTTTAATTCAAACGCCACCAGCGGGTACATCGAGGCAGAGACCGGAGAGACTATGAACTGGTATCTGGATGTCACTAAGGATGGGTATGACATCAGTCTTGGCAGACTTCGCTGGGAGACAATGAGAGATATCGCCGATCTCATTTATGAGCGCTGTGATGACGGTGTGCTGTATGATTTTGAGGACAGTATTGAGATGAGCCGAGAGGCGGATAATTGCATCGGCATCCAAAGATTCCTCAAGAATGAGGCGGAAAACTGGACCAAAACTGAGCTGCCGATGGATGCTGCTGATTTTGTTTGCGCTTACGTCACCAGGGAGCTGGAACACGGTGAACTTATCAGGGATGCCGTCAAAGAACTGCAGAATCATCCGGAGCTTGAAAAGAAGGAGCCTGTGAAGTCGAAGAGCAGAGGAATGTAGAGTATATCGTATTAACCAAAGGGGTCGGTGTGTTGCCGGCTCCTTTCTTTTTTGCCGGTAACGACGAAAAAGTCTCGTCTGTTCCCGTTTCTCTGTATAAGAAAGAAAAGGAGTACTTATTATGTTTAACGAGTATACTAACCAGAAAGAGTTTGACATCACTGGATGGTGGACAGGAAGCATTTACGTGGATCAGAACCATGTATCTGACAGCGCTCTCGATATGAGTGTCAATGAAACGGACCGCAGCATGATCCGGTCTATACTGGAAAACTGGGAGCCAACAGATGACGTGGCCGGAAAGGAAGTTGTCTCTGTCAGCTATCTCAATGATTACATCAGGGATGAGGTATACAACCAGATCATGGCTGGCGATGACTATGGTACCGTTTGTTTTGATGGAGAGGATATCAGCTGGAATCTCGATATCGACTGCACGCTGGACGGAAAAGAAGTCGACTGGCGGGACCTCTCCGATGGTTCTAGGGAGCATATTGCCTGCGATATCATTGAAGATGGCTACAAACAGGGCGAAATCTGTGAGCTGGGCACTCTCGAAGAAAAGGTCACCTTTGATGAGCTGACGCCCGGCGGAAACACCAGGGGCTCTTTCGAGATTGAGAACTACGATGGCGAGACTCTTACAGGCGAAGTCCGATGGTCGAAGCGGTGTAAAGACCCGGCACTGGTGGGCACGGTCAAAGAGGTTGTCCACCAGGTCAGCCATTCTAAGAAGTGGGCCTCGCGGAAGATCACGGATGAAAATGGCCACACACAGATCATCAAATCCTACAGCCTCCTGCAAGACCGTTTCTTCGAGCATATGCAGGCTGCCGGGTTTGAGGACTTCGAGCGCGGAGAGCGCGGCAGCACAGCGGAGCATCTGTCCGTGATTGAGTACAAGTCCAAAAAGGAATCGGAACGTTTGGCTGGGTATGAGGCAAAGCAATCGGAAGTCCTGATGGAGATCGACGCTCTGACCAAGAAGAAGGAAGAGGCCAGGGAGCAGGCAGATACAGCCCGGGAACGGGCTGACATTGCCGCCGCCCGATTGAATGAGCTGGCACCGAAGCTTAAAAACATCGAAGATTTTGCCCGGGAGTATTCCGACGATGCTGACAGAGTTCTGCCGGAGGCCGGGGCGCTGGAGAGTGCCAAGTCCTACCGGGAGAAAAAAGCCAAGCCGTTCTTTGAAAAGCTGACAAAGGTGTTGCGCAGTCTCTATAGCAAATATCTTGACCTCAAGCACAGCTTTGAGCGCCTCAGAGGAGATTACAGCCGCCTCCAGCAGCGGTATGCTTCCCTGGACGCCTCTTTTGACCGGGTACAGGAGGAAAACCAGGAGCTGAAAGCGGTTGCCAAAGACTATGATACTCTCTGTCGTGGCTACGGCGAAAAGGAGATCGCCGCCCGCGTCCGGGCAATCCAAGAGCAGGAGGAAGCAGAACGGAGACAGCACAGAGCGGCGCACCACAGGTATGAGGTTGGAGTGAGGTGAAGTCATGGGGCGGGCAAGAAAGCCTGCCCCATACATATTGGGGAGCAGGGTGGCATGTTTGCTATACTACCCACAAAATTTTGTGGAGAAAACGGTCGTTTGCTACTTGCGCAAATTCGCTTAAACGAATATAATATAAAAGTGATTTTTTATCCTTTTGGGAGTGCTCGTCATGAATGGTTTTATTACGGCTCAAGAGGCAGCCGACAAGTGGGGTATCACTCCACGGCAAGTTCAGATTTTGTGCAAAGCCGGGAGAATCGATGGTGCCACACGTATGAGCCGGATATGGATTATTCCGGAAAATGCGGAAAAACCCACTGCCGACGAAAGAAAGGCTGGACGTAATGGTGATTGATATTGAAGAGCTGAAACGGTTAGTTGGACAGTTTCGCACGAACCTTTCCTATTATAAAGATGGAAAAAGCAGCTATAACGAGCACTCTTGCCGTATCGAGTATATTGACCCATTGCTGAAAGCATTTGGTTGGGATGTCGCAAATACGAAGGGATTACCTCCACAGTATCGCGAAGTTATCGCCGAAAACTACTCCACAAAGACCGATAGGCCAGACTATTCCATGACATTGAGGGGCGTTGCAAAGTTCTTTGTTGAGGCAAAGAAACCTGCTGTTGACATTTTCAGAGACAAAGAACCTGCATACCAAACTCGAAAATATGGGTGGAATGCGAATCATCGAATTACAGTTCTGACGAACTTTGAATTCTTGATTATCTATGATACCTGCTATGTCCCTCATCAAGATGACGATTGTTCTGTTGCCAGGTATCGAATCTATCACTATCAGGAGTACGTTGATAAATGCGAGGAAATAGCTGCGCTAATTTCAAGAGACGCTGTATATTCAGGTGACTTTGATCGTTACCTCGATGCTAACTTTCCGTCCATTGCAGGGGCCAAGCAACAGGTAGATACGCTTTTCCTTGCTCAAATTAACAGTTGGCGTGTTGCACTGAGCAATGAGCTTTATCGAAAAGGCGGACGCTATGCTGATCTTGATGTGCTCAACGATGTCGTTCAGGAGTTTATAAATCAAATCGTTTTTCTTCGCATTTGCGAGGATAAGAATCTTCCGCTCTATCACAAGCTGAAAGACACAATTCAGAATCAAGCGCAACTCCATAGCAAGTTAGAGGAATTGTTCCGGGCTGCAGATCGCAGATACAACTCTGGCATGTTTTCCGGAGACGACATTGTATTTGATCTCTCCAGCCAAGTGATTTCAGATATCATCATAGGTTTGTATTATCCCCAAAGCCCATACCTGTTCAACATCATAGAGCCTAATTTGCTCGGCAAGATTTATGAGGTTTTTCTTACCGAGCAGCTAACCATGCTTCCTAATGGAACAATTGGGCTAAGCAAGAAAAAAGACTATGCAAACCGATCTGTAGTGACAACGCCGACTGAAATCGTGCGCTACATGGTGGAGAAAACGCTGTCACGGGTTTGTAAAGGCAAAACGCCGGACGAAATTCTCGGCCTTCATATTGCTGATATTGCCTGTGGTTCCGGCATCTATTTGGAAGAATCATTTGGATTTCTCCAGAATTATTGTGTGCAGTATTATCTGGATGCAGGAAATCAGGATCACTTAATTGACATCGGAAATGGTAGATATAAGCTACCTTTAGCAGAGAAAAAGGCGATCTTATGTTCGTGCATCTTTGGAATAGACATTGATGTTCACGCCGTTGAAGTCGCGAAATTCTCTCTGCTGATAAAACTGATTGAAGATGAAACTGCACCCTCCGTTGTCGATGTAACGCCCATCCTTCCTGACTTGGGAGAAAACATTGTTTATGGCAACTCATTGATTAGTGCAGATGAGTTAGCCGGAATAACAGTCCCCGTCTCCGAGAGAATCGAAATTGCCCAGTTCAGCTGGGATGCCATCAACGGAGGCCGCCCGTTTGATGTCATTATCGGGAATCCTCCCTATGTAAACACGGAGGGAATGCACGCATTGCTTCCCAATTCAGAGGTTGCCGCCTACAAGAAGAATTACAAGACCTCACATAAGCAGTTTGATAAGTACTTTATCTTTATGGAGCAAGCAATTAAGAAGATTGCTCCGGGTGGCTATATTTGTTATATCGTACCAAACAAGTTTTTCAAAGTCGGAGCTGGTGAGAAGTTGCGGGATCTGATTGCAAAGGGGAGAATGCTCGTAAGCTTGGATGATTTTGGTGACGCACAACTTTTTGAGGACAAGACAATCTACAGCTCCATTGTTTTGCTACAGAAAGAAAAGCAAGGATCATTCTTATATTCCAACATTGAATCTGCAAGCAAGCTATGGGCGGGAGAGCAGGTCGATTCTATCCAACTTACTTCTTCTACGCTGAACAAACTTCCATGGCGGCTAACCACGGATATGACCTTCCTAGCCATGCTGCAGCGCCTTGATGACGTTTCTGTGCCCATTACAAAGCATACGGAGATTTTCAATGGTATCCAGACAAGTGCGGAGAGGCCAAAGCCGATTTACTGGTTTTCCGCAGATGAAGTAATTTCTGAGTATGCCGATTATTATGTAATTCAAAGGGATGGCCAGAATTTTACCATTGAAAAAGAGATCCTTCGTCCGTTTTTCAAGCCTACTAAGCAATCCGAAAAAGGGTTAAACTCATATAGCATCTTGAAAACGGATAAGCAAATCATTTTCCCCTATGATTCAGATGGGAAACTCATACCGATAGCTCAAATGAAGGCGAACTATCCTGGTGCTTATGCATACCTGGAAGCGAACTATGCTCGTCTTCTTCCCAAATGTGTTTCGCCCGACGGCGTCAGGGATGTCCCAAACGCGACAGCAGATACATGGTATCAATATGGACGTACACAAGCATTAACCGCCTTTATCAACACTCCAAAACTCATTGTGGGAGTGTTGAGCAAAGAGCCGATGTACGTTCTTGATACAAACGATATTATGATCGCATCTGGCGGAACAGCAGGATACTGTGCAATCAGTCGAAAAGCGTCTAGTCCTTACGCCCTAGAATACATCCAAGCATGGTTGTCCAATCCAATTACCGAACGCATCATTGAAATCGTTGGTAGTGATTTTGAAGGTGGCTTTATTGCTCGTGGTACGTTCGTACTATCAACGCTTCCTTTTGTAGAGCTGGATTTTGAGAACGCCACTCAAAAGGCAATCTATGATCGTGTTGTTGAGGCAACACGAGAAATCTATGACATTAACAGCACTCTTGCCGGTCAGCCAGCCAAACGCATTTCCGCTCTGCTTGAGACACAAAAGACAGCACTAATCAGCGAAATACAAGAGCTTATTTCCCGTGTCTATCATCTTGAATTCTGATTGAGGATTAATCATGAAGCTAAAAAAGGACAGTACAGAACAGAAACTAAGAGGGGCATATTACACACCATTGCAGCTTGCAAATGCTATGGTGAGCCTTTTTGCGCACGAAAGAATCGGTACTGTTCTTGAGCCGAGTTGTGGCGATGGTGTCTTTCTCGATAGTTTAGCACAGATGGATATGCTCGGCCGTGTTGATGCTTTATCTGCTGTTGAAACTGATCCTGAAGAGGCAGAAAAGGTTAGGACATCGTATCGAAGTCAAAACAATGTCCAAGTCTATACCGAGGACTTTTTTAAGTATTATGGACGAGTGCTTGGAAAAGAACGGTATGATCTGATTCTTGGCAACCCCCCATATATTCGATACCAGTATTTAACCGAAGAACAACGGGAGATTCAATCAAACATCCTTGTTTCCCACGGCATGAAAGCTAACAAGCTGATTAACGCATGGGTTGCGTTCTTAGTGGCTTGTGTTCAGCTTTTATCTGATACTGGAAAAATCGCATTTGTTATTCCGGCAGAAATTCTTCAAGTAGCGTATGCCGAAGACTTAAGGCTCTTCCTTTCGGAACATCTAGCAAAGATAACCCTTATAACATTTGATCAGCTTGTTTTCCCTGATATTGAACAGGAAGTAGTGGTGTTTATCGGGGAGAAAGGTGCTGAGGAAAAAGGCATTCGTATCATTGAGATGAAGGATCTTGATGGGTTTGATAGCCTTGATCTGAAACAAAACGGATTCCAGAAGATGCAGCATGTAAGGGAAAAATGGACAAAGTATTTTGTAAACGCTGCTGAGATGGAACTCATTCAGAAGATACGTTCTGATACACGGTTTGCACGATTCGCTGATTATGGCCTTATCAATGTGGGGATTACCACAGGTAATAATAGCTATTTCTCAGTTACCGAAGATGTTTGTGAAAAGTACAGCCTTGAAAATGTTACTCTGCCGTTGATTGGCCGCAGTTCTCATGCTCATGGGATTACATTTACAGAGAAAGACTGGGCTGATAACAAGGCAGCGGGTAAACGTGCAAGATTGGTTTCTTTCCCTGAATCTGTTTCATACGATGATTATCCACAAGCACATAAACAGTACATCGAATTTGGCGAGGCAGCGGGGGAAAACAAGGGATATAAGTGCTCTATCCGCGATAGATGGTACATCGTCCCTTCTGTATGGGTTCCTGACGCATTCTTCCTGCGCCGGAATAATTTCTACCCGAAATTTGTTCTCAACGAGTGTAACGCTGTGTCTACCGACACTATGCATAGGATGAAGTTCTATCTCGGCGTGGAGCCGGAAAACGTTCTTCTTTCTTATTATAACAGTATCTCTTTTGCATTCACTGAAATTTGCGGGAGAAGCTATGGAGGCGGCGTACTTGAGATTTTACCCGGTGAAATGGGCAACATCATGCTTCCTAAGATGGTCGATATCGACCCGCAAAAGAGGACAGACCTTTTACAACGTGTTGATGGTATTGTGCGCAGGGACGATGATATTGAGGTTGCCTTGGATATTGTTGATCAAGAACTGCTTATTGATATACTAGGTATTGATCCTGCATGGTGTGCGCAATGCCGTTCGATATGGAGGAAGCTCCAGAAGCGGAGACTTGGACGAGGATAACAGTTAAGCGTGTATGCACATTTGCAGGAGGTGATAGTATTGCCGCGGAGTCGAGATGCAGTCAGTACGATAAAAGGTTATTACTATCAGTTTGATTACTATATTCTCCAGCTTCTCCGTCTCACGAATGATAACGATGCTGTTCGGATCGAAGGTATTGAGGATGTTGATATTATAACAGGAGACATTACAAACGCAGTTCAATGTAAGTATTATGATGGAACTAGATGCTCTCCTTCCGAAGTTGGGAAAGCCGTACGCCCGATGCTGAGGCATTTTTCTGAGAATAAGAATAATCCGGCAAAATATAGATATAGCCTTTACGGTCATTATAGTTCTGGAGAAGAATCAATAGTTCTTCCACTGACAGTGGATTACGCAAAGCAAAAGCTGTTCACTTATACTGAAAAGGGAAATAGGCACGTATTTTATGACGAACTGGGGCTCACAGATGCAGAACTATCACTATTTCTAACCCGGCTTGTAATCCAAGTTGATGCCGTTACATACGAAACGCAAATTGAGGATATTATTAGTCTTCTCCAGACCGCTATTCATTGTACGGAATTCGATGCTAGATATTTCTATTACAATAACGCTGTTTCATTTGTTAAGGATACCGCCGTTAAGAAAACACCAGCATCGAGGTCGATTACAAAAAAGGACTTCTTGAACACAATATGCAATAAGAGGGCGTTATTTGACAGGTGGTATATTGAACGTATAGGTTTTGAAAACTACTTTAAAGCAGCCAGAAAAGAGTTCTTCACACAGACAAATACGTCACCTATACATCGTTTCTTTCTCATTGACTGCGATAACATCATAGGTAACTCTGATATAGCAGAAGTAGTGATGAAGATTAGCGAAAAATGGAGCAGGTTATCGCAGAGAGAACGGACCCCATTTTGCCCATACATTTTTCTCAACGGGATCACATCTTCTCGCTTATCAGAAGTGAAGAGAATCCTCCTAGAAAATGATTTTCATATCTGGGATGGTTATGAGTATAAAGATGCTCCTTTTGTTCCCGCATCAATAGCTCGTTCAGTAAACTACCATATTGGAATTAGGGCAAAAATTATCAACAAGGTCGAGCAAATTACCCCGGTTCTTGAATCATGCACAGGGCAAAAAAAGGTATATCAGTTTTTCTTGACCAAGCCTTTTTATAATCGTGGCGAGAGTATTGGGAATGAGTTTCAAATTCAATGTACCACTGATGTATTAAAGATTGTATAAGAGGAGCAACCAAATGGATGGTATTGAACAAAAGCTTAGTGCAGAAGTTATTGCTGTCTTTCCGGATAAGGTGCGGATTTCGGTTGACAGTATTGAAGATTTTGCTATTGCCGAAGATAATCTCCGTGTTGGATCATATCTCCGAATTGCAGATAATGACAACGCAGTCATGATAGCAGTTATTGAAAACTTTACAATAGAAGTCAGTACCACTCCAGAAGGCGATGCCCAACGTAAATATATTCTTGAAGCAAATCCTTTGGGTATTATTCGTGATGGGGTATTTGAACGTGGCGGTGATACAATGGCAATACCGCCGAAAAAAGTTGAACCCGCTCGAATGGAAGAGATTCAAAAAATCTTTGAGGAGTCCTTGCCTGCACAAAAGAAGTTCTGCTTCTCCAAATTGTCTTCAAATCACTCTATAAATGTGCCTGTAGACGGAGATAAGTTCTTTAATAAACATATTGCAATTGTCGGATCAACCGGCTCGGGTAAATCCCATACCGTCGCAAAGATAGTACAGAACGCAGTTAGCGGAAAAGCCGATGAGTATGATGGAATGAATAACTCTCATGTTGTTATCTTTGATATCCACGCAGAGTATAAAGCAGCTTTTCCGAATGCTAGATTCATTGATATAACGAATTTGAAGCTCCCATATTGGCTACTGAACAGCGACGAATTACAGGAGCTCTTTATTGATACAGAAGCGAATGATCACAATCAGAGAAATGTGTTCAAAGAGGCGGTAGTTGCAAGCAAAAAGAATCATTATGTTGGTGATGAGCTCAGAAAAGAGAAGATCCATTTTGACTCTCCGTTAATGTTTGAAATCAAGGATGTCCTTGAGCGTGCACGTTTCCTTGACACAGAGAGAGTGCCTGGTGCCAAACAGGGAACTGACAAGGCAGGTCCTCTAAATGGTCAACTCTCTAATTTTGTAAATCGGTTAGAAAACAAATTAACCGACAGAAGATTAGATTTTCTCTTGGGCGATGCAGCTAGAGATACAACGTTTGAGAATGTACTTGAAACCCTGATGGGTTATGGTGCAGATGAAACAAATGTGACTGTTATTGATCTCAGCGGAGTCCCTTTTGATGTTTTGAGCATAACTGTATCTCTTATTTCACGAATTCTTTTTGAATATGGTTATTATTATAAACGATTCAAAATTGCAGAGAGCGGAAATGAAAATGAGATAAATGACGCCCCGTTACTTCTCGTCTATGAAGAAGCTCATAAGTATGTACCAAATAATGATGCAGCAAAATATAAGGCTTCTAGAGAATCCATCGAAAGAATTGCCAAAGAAGGAAGAAAGTATGGTGTAACTTTGCTGCTTGCAAGTCAGCGCCCTTCGGAAATCTCTGAAACTATTTTTTCTCAGTGCAACAATTTTTTAGCTCTTAGACTTACAAACCCAGCTGACCAAAACTATGTCAAACGGTTACTGCCAGATACAATGGGTAATCTTGTTGATAGAATGCCAACTCTTCGTGCAGGAGAAAGCCTATTAATCGGAGATTCGGTTGTCCTTCCGTCTGTAGTTCAGATTGATTTGTGCGATCCAACACCTGCATCAATAGATATTCCATATTGGCAGTTATGGCAGGAACCGTGGCACAATTTGGACATTGAGAGGATCAAAGAAACCTGGGGAAGGCAATAATAGAATAATCGGGGATTACTTACAGAACAGATATTTTGGAGTGACAAAAATGTCGAAAAAATGCTTAGACTTCCTGTTCGGCAGCTTCTTGTATAGTCCGCCTGCTTGTGCAAGTGAGTATGGTGCGTTCTCTGAAAAGGAGATTTATGACGCTTTGCAAGAATACCGTGAATATGTTATTTCAAACATGGAAGAAATACAACACGAGATTCGTAGTGATAAGAATAAGTTGAATGTTGTACTTGAGTCATGTAAGGCATTGCCTACGGAGGATGTGTATAAACAGCTAGTACTATATATGGATCAAGTTGTAATTGCTGATCCTTTATTCAACATGACTGAATCTCGAGTCCCTTTTTCTGATGCAGCCGGTCAGTTGCTAGGGCTTTCTCCGCCTTCACAGACAAACAAGAAAGAACTGTGCGAAGCCATAAGCTATATTCAAAATATTGAAGAACTTATTACTTCTGGATTCGTGGTAATGCTGCCACTATCGCTCATGCACGAGGGACCAAAGAACATACCAATAACATATTCCCCAACGGCTTATTCAGATGTTATCCCCAAGAGCATATTAGAGTATTTTAGGTCCATCGCAGTTGTTCGGAATTTGATAGCCTCCGAAAAAGGTTTGCAAGTCGTGACTGATAAGCCTCTGGAATTGGGAACACGTATTCTTGTTGAATTCCATGATGATGATCTTCTGACGGGTTCACTATACCAATACATAAACTCCAAAGTAATCGACTATGATGAGGAAACTGGAAAAGCAACTTTTGCTTTTCGGCTTGCTGATAGCATCTCTTTAGATGCGTTTCAGACATGGATTAATCAATCCATCAACCAGGCTGCAAATGGCCATTTCAAAAAAATATATAATGAGCTTGTTCTTTCTCAAAGGTGCGGTTGCATGTATTTAACAAAATCAAATATAGTTTCCAAAGCGTTGAACATGGTAATAGATCGGCCATCAAAAGAGTCTGAATTAGCGTCTATGGCTTTATCTTTTGAACTACCAATAACTAGTCAAATCACTATAAAGGATCTTCTATCAATCAGAAAGGATTATGGAGAAGCATTCCATAACTTTAGGACAGAATTGAATTCGAAGCTCTTAGGACTTGATATTTGCGCTGATAGCGAAACACTAAGGCGCCAGATTGAATCCATTTCGTATGAAATGAACAGCATTCAAGTGCAGGAGGTCGAAAAAGAATATAGAAAGATTGCACGGACGCTGAAACTTGACGCGCTTGCTATGTCAGGAAGCCTTGTAGCCAGCTTTACAACGGGTGGCTTGACGACAATAGGGGCTGTCAGCGCCTTTATTAAGGGGATCTCTGATGTGAGCAAGTATTATACAGAGGTACACGAGAATAATGGCTTCTTCCTCTGGAAAATTAATAAGCTTGCTGAAAAATATCGAGTTTAGTTCAGTATTTACGAAAATTATTCCTTGATTGGTTGTAAAATGTGCAATAGATTAGCTTCGGTTCATGAAAAGGCTCGCAGAATAATGGCAGTTTCTGTTGCGCTGTTGTAGCAATATTATCAGACGCGGAACATTCACTGGCCACTCTCGCAAGGCAACACAAAAGCGGGGCTGCCAAAATGACAGCCCCACCGCAAGAACTGTTTAGTTGCAAATCAGCTCCGCATACACCACCTCCTCTGCTCTTGCCCGGATGTTATTCATCGCTCCGACCCAGGCCATTTGATTGGAGGCCTTGAGCTGTTCGGTGACACCTTCGGCGCGGGCCATCTGATTGACCAGCTGAAAGAGCATATCTTCTGCGCGGCGGTCCACCTCCTCCAAATGGGCATTCAGCTTGCCGCTGAGGAGCATGGCGGTGTAAATCGGCTCTCTGTTCTTCAGCAGGTACTGGCGTCTGCGTTCGCCCCAGATGCCGATGTGTGGGGCCGGCGGCGGAACGAGGTCGGGGATCAGGTAATCGCCCTCCCGGTGATAGGTTCCTCCAAGCTGTTCGTATAATGATTTCATGCGACAATCTCCTTTTCTTGAATTGCGAACGCGGTGCGTTCGTAATCATGTGATGGTGTTCGTCATAATGACGATTGGCTACAGTGGCTACACTCGCTACTTTTCTTGCTGCAAGCGCGAATCTAAAGTGCGTTTTTTGGCGTTTTGGCTACAGAAGCGATATTCCAAGAATAAGTTGCAAGCGTGAACACATTGAATTATGAGGTACTGAGCGAACAAACAGTGCAGCAAATGCGTGGCTACAAAACGGCTACAAAAACTTCAAAGACGCCATAAAAAGCCTGGAATACGTGGAATTTGTGGACGAAAAGCGTATTATCAATGCGGTTTTTCACGAGAAATCAAGGTCTTCAAGTCGAATGGGAGTGGGAGCGTGAAGCAGAGGCTCCGCTGCTCATTAACCTGGAGTCCATTGAGCGTTCCGGCTCTGATGATAACAACATCTATGAGTCTGAGCTCGCACAGATTGAGGGCGTTATCGAGGATGCCGTCAATAGTAAAGAGGCTGAGATGAAGCATACCAAGAGCAAGACCAGGGGCCGCTGATACAGACACAAAAAATCCCGGGGAACGAAATCGCTCCTCGGGACTTTTGTTTATCTGAGATCTTTCGTAAGCTCATTGTTCTCGCGGATCTTCTCTTCAACGAATGAGGCAGGAAACATCTTGTTCGATTTCTGCTTGTTACAGGTCTTGCACAGCATCCACAGATTCCAAATCTTTGTCTTCCCACCAACAGACCACGGTACCTTGTGGTCACCTTCCATCTCTTCGTATTCGAAGTGCTTGCCGCATAAGGGGCAGGTGCCTTCCTGTGCCTCATATATCGACCTTTTGTCGCTGTCATCGAATGCTCTTAACGAAAGCTCTTTCTCCTCACCTGACAGCACATAGGGGTAAATGCCTGCCTTGTTCTGGACCTCCGGGTCCTTCATCAGTTCGGCAATGCGTCTGTCGAGTTCTTCAGGATTAAGGTCTTTATCCCCGTACATGATGTAAAGATTGCCCCAGTCTACTTTCTGCATCTCCTTGCGGTAAGTAGGGAAAGTCTTTCTGACCCAGTCGAAGATGGCCTCATAGAATTCTATCAGCTCTGAGGCATCGGGATCATATCTGTGCCTGGACATATAGTCCTCAATGGTAGCAATGCCGTCCCGCTTGATAATCTTCTTGAGAGCCCATTCCAGGTATTCCTGCTGGTTTGCCCTGAGCTTCAGGTACTTGCTCTGCATCGTCGCCGGGCCCTGGTTCTTGCTGAAGTATCTCTTGGCTTCAGACAGCCACGGACCGGTGTAAACGGAGTTACGGAGTTCCTGGTCCGTCAGCTTTTCGCCGGCGATATTGACGACGCGGAACCAGTCCAGCTTCTCAGATTCCGTGCCTTCACAGGTGTATACCTGCAGCTCGTAATTGTCGATTGCAGCCTTGATATCCTCCGGCAGCGCGTTAAAGGTAAAGCCATCGACGGACGAAACGCCCTGCTTATACAGACAGATAGAGAGCGTTCTCTGTTGGCCATCAAGCAGTTCGTATGTTCCGTCGCTGTTTTTGGACCAGTACATAACGTTCAGCGGGAATCCCTTCTTTACGCTGCGGATGACCTCGTTCTGCTGTGCCTGGCTATACACGAAGTTGCGCTGGTACGCCGGACGGATGTTGAGAAGGCCGTGATATCCATACACGCCTTCCTCGTCTTTGTCTATGTACTTGTCGTAGACGTCTTTGATCTTAATCGGATGAAGTTCTATTTTCATCGGGAGCCTCCTTTCAATGTTTCGTAAGCCATTTTTTAATCCTCCCATGCAAGGTAATATATAATTCACAGTCATCAACTAGGTAGATTTGGTTTAATCCACTCCAGTTTATTGCCGTGATCCCGCAAACCCAAGTTCCAGAAACTAAAGCCCAGCGTACATCTATGTCGGGACCATAATCTCTTTTTAGGCGTTCTACAGAACAGGATTGTTTATCTCTTGGAATGACAATATAGTCGAAGTGGCAAAATAAATATCTTGCCGGCAAATAACTAATATCTTTGATTAAGGGTTCTATAATTGCCCCAAACAACACGCCAAGCAAGTACATAGCAAACATTTCTTTCATGACGCCCATCTCCTTCTTATCAAAACCCTGAAAGCCTTTGCTGTCTTATGAACTACTGGCCCTCTAAAAAGAGACTTTGTGCTCATTACCGGTACCGCTTCACCATAAATTTGGAAGGATGTATCGGCTGTATCGGGTTTGTAATTGTTGAATCCTCCCAACACTTCAAACTGTTCCGGATTATAAACACACATAAAGCTAATCGGCACACCCATCACGCCGTAGTAGTCCTTCGGGATTTCTCGGCACTTGTCTACGTTGATGGCATCATAATTGTCGTATTTCGGGTAGTGCTGCTCGTTTCCGGCGTATGTTTCTACGAGGAAAAGCTTTTCGTTTCTGCGGCGGTTGTCGATGTTGGTGTACCAGGTTATCCCGGGCACGAAGCCGATTTTGTTACCATTGTCGTCAATATATGCCTTCCCTTTCAATTCATAGTCTTCCGGCATAACGAACTGCATTGTCTTGTTTGCGTTCACTCCAAGCCATACCTGGTCATTCTTCAGGTAGGGGAAGAACTCTTTATAGGTAATGGCCAACAGCGGGCCGATAATCAGGAACTTCTTCTCGAATTTCATCAGGGTGTCTACAAACCCGTGAGAGAAGCGACTGAACGGGGGATTCGTAATCACGATGTCGCTCTCTTTCAGAAGTTCAATGCACTCCTCGTCGTCGAACTCCCCGTGTCCCTGAAGTTCAAATCTTGTCTCATTTACTCCGTCATATCTCATTCCAAATGAAGGACCATCCGGATTGTAGTGCGTAGCGATGATCTCCTTGAATCCGAGAATGTCGTGACGCTGCCGGAAGTATCTCCAGAAGGCAGAGCCTGTTCCTTCCTCATCCAGGATGTCGTTGCAGTTCATCAGAATCACTTTATCCTTGAAATGTGGCCAGTAGAAGCGAAGCTCCTGTTCCACGTCGTAGTCTCCGGTAAAAAAGACATCATTCTTGTTTGTCTTTGCTTTATGCAGGTTTTCGTTCCGTGCCATTGTGAGTCTCCTCCCGCGTATGAATTTCTGCTCTTAAACGGGAAGTTGATTTCCAAATCGAAAGGAGTGACGAAAACCGGCTCAGCTCCGAAATTCTTCTGAGTGTTCCCGTTATTGAGGAGACGAAAGAAGGAGGCGGATTATGGGAAAACTACTGGATGATGCGAAAGAGAAACTGGCGCATTTGGGCTGGAAGGCGAGATTTGACTTCAAGAATGGTATTTTCTCTTGCGTGAAAGAAGATGCGCCTGACAACGTGCCTTCTTGTGTCGAGGGCAGCTTTGCGCTTGGGTCCCGGGATTCGGAGATCCTGTCGTGCATGCGCGACGCTTATCGGAAGCAGTACGACGAAACAGACGTGTGGAAGATTGCTGCAGAAACGCTTTCCGGGAGTTACTTCACAAAAGAGGATCTGCTTGGTGTTGTGATGGAGGCAGAGGATGCCCGAGGCGACCTGCAGTATCTGGCGGATGTGTTCGATGGGCTTTCGGAAAGCCGCGTGCGTAAGAATGCAGCCTCAAAACGCCGATAATGCATGCGTTCGGGAGCATATTGTCAAAAACTGTAATAATGCGTCGAAGATAAGATACACTGTATGTGCACATACAGGGGGAGGTATGTATGGAACCTGTCGTAAAATGGGCCGGCGGAAAGCGGCAGCTGTTGCCGGAAATCAAGCCGATTATCCGGTCACAGCAATATGAAACTTTTGTTGAGCCTTTCCTGGGCGGAGGAGCAGTACTGCTTTCGCTGATGCCGGAGAAGGCTATTGTTAATGACTGCAATGAAGAGCTGATGAATCTGTATAAACAGATAATGGAGAATCCCGATGAGCTGATTAGTAAGCTCGAAGAACATAAGAAGAAAAATGATTCAGGATATTATTATGCGATCAGGCAGCAGGACAGAACAGAAGAGTATCAGCACATGTCTGATTGTGAGCGTGCTGCGAGAATGCTGTATTTGAACAAGACCTGTTATAACGGGCTGTACAGGGTAAACTCGCACGGTTACTTCAATTCGCCGTATGGCAAGTACGCAAACCCGGATATCGTTTCCAGGGATCGCATTTTGGAATTGTCCAGCTATCTGAATGCAAATGACGTGACGCTGGAATGCGGCGATTACAAGAAGATCCTGGAGAATGTTCCGGATGATGCCTTTGTCTATATCGATCCGCCATACCTGCCGACCTCAGAATCGTCAAACTTTACCGGATATACCAGCGGCGGATTCGGGTATGCGGAACATGTTCAGCTGAAAGAGCTTTGCGAATCGCTTCGTGACAGGGGCGTCCCGTTCCTGCAGTCTAATTCGGACTGCGCCGAGGTCAGGGAGCTTTACAGGGACTTTGAAATCATCGAAGTAGAAGCATGCAGATGTATTAACAGCGTCGGCTCGAGAAGGGGCAGCGTAGGAGAGGTCCTTATCCGCTATTCAGGTCAATAAGTTCAAAAATATTTTGACAAAAGGTCTCAATCAAACAAGGTAATTCCCGTTTAATAGTGAAACAATATATCTATTCACGAAGGGAGATGTCTTATGTTTGAGAGACTCAGAACAAGAAAACGCAATGCGGCAGTTCTTGCCGGTATTGCAGCTGTAGCTTTAATTACCGCACCATTGATTAGTCAGGCGACGGTTATGGCAGATGACGTAGACCTGGTTGTTGATTATGAAGACCCCAGGGGAGTTGTTGCACCTGTGGGTCCGAAGGGGGATTTCAAGCTGACCAAGGTCGACCAGTTCGGCAATCAAATCTGCAACTGGGAAGTTCCTGGTTATCCAGGCCACATCACGGATGACCAGCCCGCATTCCTCATTTGGTATTATGACCAGGCAGAGGGTGATTCTTATGTCTATCGAGATAAGGAAAACCGGGCGGTCAATTTCGTAGTTCGTGACTCTAGCAAGAGCACGGATGAAGCGCCGGTATATGGCGTCCGTCGTTATGACGGCTACGCCAGCGCGCCGGAGTATTACATCTTCACAAAAGGTGGAGTGCTTGAGATTAACGACACCATGCCTGCAGGGATAACTTATTACATCCAGGAGATGGAAGCGCCAACTGGCTACGAAAAAAATGATTACATCTATGTGGTGTGTTCCGGCGACCAGTTTTCCAGTCTTGGGTATGACATCGTGGAAAATCCTTTCGGCGAGTCCGCGCCTGTGAAATGGGCGGGGGCAGGAGTGACGTTAACAGACTGCGCCGAGGTAACGATTGCAAACAGGAAGATTCATGTTGAAAGCGGAGACCATCAGGGTGTAACGCCGAGTACTCCTTCGAACCTGGAACCTGAAAAACCTGCCACGCCGTCAGACCTGGAACCGGATGAACCTGTAAGGCCGGCAACGCCTTCAGTAATTGAGAAGAAGCATAGTACTCCGTCCAACCTTGTTCCGGTTGAGGAACCTGATGATAAGCCGGGCGAAGTCGAGAAAAAGGCAACAACGTCAGACCTGAAGAAGAGTTCTCGCTCAAGTAATGGCGGAAGTAGCAGCAGTAAATCGTCTCACTCCGCGTCTTCGTCTCACGCATCAAACGAGCATGTATCTATTCCGTCGCCCATTGTTGAGGTGCCGGAGTTTACTGAAGCCCCGGCGGACGATCAGCTTCCGGCAACGGGAGATGTTGATGGCCTGCTGATGCTTGCAAGGTTTGGATTGAATATGTCGCTGTGGGGGTTCGCGGTCAGTAGGATAAAAAAGGTTAAGCAGTAAGCAAGGCAATTGCAAAGGGCCCTGGAGTATTCTCAGGGCCCTTATATGTTATAATCTTTGCAGGGAGAGAAGTCAGAGAGGAAAGGGCATTATGACAGAGAAGGATAGAGAAGAACTTAGAGCGCTGTACAGAAAAGTGCGCGAAGAGCTATTCGCGGAAGAGGCCGCGAAAAAAGCGGCAGAAGCACTTCCGGTAGAAGCGCCGGAAGAAGAATCGTCTTTTAATCAGAATGACTACTGGGATGATAATGACATGTATGGCAGTGACGAAGACGAGGACGAGGGAGATAATCCCAACAAAATGTCCGAGGCGGAAATTGAGGCGCAAATCCAGGCAGAAGAGGAAGAGAAATGGGCGCAGCTCCAGGAAGAGGAAAGACAGAGAGAGGACGACGAAGCCTGGGATGAGCTGCTGTATTTTTAAGCGGTTTTAAAAGACTAAAGACATAGAAAAGCCCCTGTGATTTTTCCACAGGGGCTTATGTTATGCAATGGATTTTTTGCTGTGATTGTTTGTGCAGCGGCTTGTAGGCATTGCCTGTGTTCTGAGTTCGTTGGAGAGTGCGGCGGGGAGGTATTCAGCGTATTTCCTGAGTACAGACGGCTCGCCAAATTCTATGCGGTCATAGGTTTCGCTTCCTTTGGGCCGGGAGATTATGAGTTCTACAGGCCTTGCACGGTCGAGATTAAGTGTTCCGCGGGGCTCCAGCAGGGAGTTGGGATGGCGGGCGTCATCAGACGAGAAGCACATCGCAACGTGATCCGTAAAGAGCAAAAACCTGCCGTTGATAGAGCCCTTCTGAAAGTCCTTCTGAACCTTCACGCCGGGCTGCAGCAGGGTTTCAAAGTACGGGAATACGCGCATTTTACGTTTGGCAAATGATTTTGCCTCGCCTTCCCGGAGGGATCCGTGCGCAAAATGGAAATCATCTTCTGAGAGGGTCCCTGCAACTGCCATGTCATAGAGGGCCCTGTTGGAATATCTTCTGGAATGCATGCCCAGGAGATGGGCAAAATTGAACGGGTCTGCGGTCATGTGTTCGTATGGCTGATCGCTGTCGAATGCTTCTGAGTAGATAAGGAACTCCCGGTCAATGAACAGTTCCTTGAAAGGAGTGACATATTCAATCGCTGTCTGCGCAACCCGACTTTTGACGCTTGGGCTATACATGAGAGGCGTCCTTTATCTTTTCGGCTAAAAAAAGCAGAGGTGAGGAGTACCTCATCTCTGCTTGATAGTTTATGGTCGTTTCGGACGTATGGCGCGAGGCATTACTTTCCTCGGCGAAAGGATAGTTTAACGTCATATCAGGACGATGACTATTATAACTCGTCGTTCTCATTTGTACAAGCAGAGAATATATCTCTTTGCTATGAAACGGGAAAAGGCTTCTTCTTTTTACGGCTAACGGATTGCCATTCCGGCGTACCTGGTTACCGTGCGTACAGACACTCCAAGGTCCTGAGCAATGCTCTTTCGAGAGCGTCCGTAGGAGAGTGCCATCTGACAATACAGGATCTGCTTGAGTTTTGCCAGTTCTTTGTCCTTGGAGCTCAGGCAGTCAACTCTGCTTCTTGCGAACCGGCCGTTGACTTTGCGGTCGGTTTTTGCTTCCGCAATAATGTATTTTGCCTGTCCCTTGGAAATACCAAGAACCCCTGCCACCTCATCGATGGATGATTTCCGGAGTTTTTTGAGAACGTCTCTGAGGTATTCGCGACGATACAGGCGTTTACCCTTTTCTCTCAGCTGAATGTTCTCTGCGGAGGTTTTCTGCAGGCGCATCCTGGCTTCCCTGCGAATACGTTTGACGGTGGATATGGAGATGTTCCATTTGTCAGCCTGCTGAACCAGCTCCAGTGTGTCAGCTTCCGCAAGAAAGCACTCCAGGAAATTCATGTCGAAAACTTTTTTTCCGCCTTTAGTGACTTGATAAGCGGATCCGTCCTTGTATTCGTATAACGCTGCCATAATAACCTCCTAAAAACGTATGGCCTTCCTGTTCCTGATACTTAACGGGAACTAGGATTGCGAATCGAAAGGTTCGGCTGCGTTTTCCAGAGGATCCTCCTGCGGAGTGGAAAGCGGGAGCCCAAGGAGGATTTCCTTCTCCGATATGGACATTTCCCGTACCATGTCGCGTATCTGACCTGGGCGCATGTTTGGATTCTCGTTGGTAAGCTTTCTGGTAGCGTCCCTGGTGAGATGTTTCAGATATCTGTCACGCCAGTAGGGATGGGACTTAATCCTGCGAAACGCGGGACACTGTTTACGCAGGCATTCGTGATCCCTGACGGCGGCAACATTCATGTAACCTTTGTGCGACGGTGCAAGACATACAGCGCATGCTCTTTCTTCCGGATTCCAGCTCCGGAAGCTGATTTTGTTCTTCCTGCTCGATTTTGCCATATCTGCCTCCTTCGTTTGCATAAGTTCTTTGCTATATAACGGGATTCAGACATGGCGATTCAGACCCTTTGTGAAAATTTAGGGTGTCTTAGGGAGGTTCTTCGCTGTACGGTTCAGGATCTCCACATATCTATCTCTTTCTTCAACGCTCATTCTGGAAATGTTCACCTTTGCCTCTGATTTCGGGAGAAGATTGTTCCGGATAAGGACAGTCCTCAGGTATTCAAGCTTCCGGAGCTCTGTTTCCGCGGCCGTATCGTCAATCGTCAGGAACCGCAGCATAAGGTATTGTTTGTGCAGATCCGGCGTGAAATACAGGGTCACTTTGGTCCCGGGGTACATGCGGCTCTTTTCAGTCAGCTGGTTCTCCCGGCCCAGCAGCTCTGCAATCTTTACAGCATCCTTGGATTTCTTTGTCCTGGCCCTTATATCCGGGCATATTTCCCTGCCGTCGGACAGGGTGAGCGGCAGGAATTTAAAACTGGTCTTGCTGAAGTCTGTGAGAGTATCGTCGCGGACGGTTGCCTTGTATTCCCTGTAATCCTGGTCGGGAGGCATTTCCGAAACCGGAAGTTTCAGGCATTTTTCAGCCTCCAGACGCATGGCAGCATAGTCATAGCTGTCGTGGGCATCGGATCTCAGCCGCTTTCGTGCTTTAGTGGGCTGTTCGGTGCTTTTGTCCAGATCGGACAGCTTGTCGGCATATGATTTGCCGGTTTCGGGGTCAACTGTGACAGTAATCAGGAACCGGTGTTTGTGAAGGTCTGTATCCGGCATATCCAGCAGGGCTTTATAGGCCGCGGAGCCGGAGAGTGCCAGCAAGCGGTATTTCTGGAATACCGTATCGGTGTTTTTGCAGACCTCAAGAGAAAGCATTCCGTTGTCAAAGTCATCGGTTATATATTCCTTGTGCAGGATTGAATAAACGGATTCACCGTCAGCGGGGACGTACCTGTACGGGTGCTGTTCCTGGCGCCAGTCTGATTCCACCATATATCCGGAATAGAGACCAAGGTCCTCATCGCGGATGTACCGGCAGTAGTACTTCTTGCCGCGCCAGTTTTTAGAAAGCCGGAAAGTGATTCTGTGTCCTGTGCGTATCTGTCGCAACAGAACATCAATGTCCTGTTCGTCGGTTTCTTTGAGGTCGTCAACATATTTCCAACCGTCGCAGTACACGACGATTTTTACGCAGGACTCGGCATCCAGGCGGTCTATGGCATCGGAAAACAGAAGGTTTCGGTATGCCTCCGTCTGGGCCTGGATATCCCCGTGATTGTTTTCGGGGCTTTGTACAAGGTGCTGCTGGAAGGAGTCAACCATGCGGTTCAGAGTATCGTAATCGGGCGTGGGGACAGATTCGCCGTCGAGCCTGACAAGTATCTGAGCGCCGGCACTGTTCTGAAGATACCGGGTGCGGACGACAATACCGCGGAATGTTCCTTCCTTTTGCAGATTTTTGGCTTTTTCCCATACGTTTACCTTCACGAACATCACCTCCTTGTCAGAAACGGGAACTTGTAGTGCAGAAATTGAAGCTGAGGCAAAATTCTCGGTCCAAATGTACAGTCGTGGTGTCGGAAATGTGGTGCCAGATTTACGGAGCTTGTACAGAAGTTTCAAACTTCTGTACAAAGGCATTCGTCGATATCGTTGAGATTTCAAGGATTACAACAGTGGTGTCAATTATGCCTTTGGGAGAGCAATAGGCATAAATGACACCGACACTTTTGCGGGGGCTGTACGACACCTGTCAGACACTTCCGTACCGGGACAAAATCCTGCACAACATCCCGAAAAAACAAGTCTTGTTCCCGTTCTATGGCAGGAAAAATGATTCGAAAGGAGATTCGTATGTCTGATTTAACTGGACCGAGCCTGCAGCTCGCAGGAAAGGTAGCTGATGCAATGAGCAATGTCCTGGAGGCACTGCTCCGAATGATGGAGAGTCGGCAGATCACTGATTCTGATCGCCTCGCAATCAAGAACTTTGAGGAATACGTACGTTCCGGCGGGACCCTTATGACTGCACCCGTTTCCAAGAGTGCCTCTGCGACATTCGAGAAGTACATGGCGCAGTCCGGCCTGAAGAGCATCCGGACCAAGCTCCGGACAGAGGATGATATGTATGAGTACATCCTTCGCGCTGATGACATGGGAAAACTTGACAACATTGCACGGCAGATGGAGCTGGAAGGCAAAGCTCTTGTGCCGAGCTATCAGAAGACAATGTCTGAGTTGGCTGAGCAGTCCAAAGGACAGATGCTGAGCCATAAGTTTGAACATGTTGATGAGGCGAACTATGCCGTGATGGAGATGAACATCCACAAAATTCCCTATGCTGTCGTTCAGGAGACTGATGGAAGCGCAACACTGTACATCTCTCAGGAACAGGAACAGCGTGTCAGAAGCTTGGAACAGTTTGATGCAATTAAGTTCGAGGATAAGGCTAAGACAATCAGCGCACGGGAGGCCGATCAGAAGCTTGAGCGTGCAAAGGTAAGAGAAGCTGCGCGAATCGAGAACGAGCGTGCAAAGGAGCAGTCCCGCAAGCGCGGACGTGATTGATGATTGCAGGAGCCGGGGGTTTACCGCCCCCGGCTAAAACATAGGGAGGGGTGTTATGGGATTTTTTGACTGGCTCCCTGCACCGGATGGTGCTTACTACGAGGACTACAACAACCCTTACAAGGTGGATAACAGTGCCGAAGCTGTGGAACGAAGACTCGCGTTTCTTCGGCTTACTCCCGCGTGGGATGAAAAATCCAAGGCGCAGGGGCTGTGGATTAAGCCTGCGGAAATGAGCAGGCTGCCAAGAGAGATTACGTATGAGCTGAAGCAGGAGTCGTACTTTGTTATTGTGGAACCGTACAATCCGGCGTTTTGCGAGTACACCGATGAAGAAAAATGGGAGACGATTACCAACTACATTTACAGCAATGATTCGCTCACATCGCGTATTTCCCAGGTAGTGCCGTACAACGAGTTCACACCTGCCGACCGGATGGACGTGGCGCGTTACGGCGACGGCGTCATTGTGCCGCTTTCCAGCATTCCCAAAGAGGAGGTGGACTTTACGGTTCCCGACGAGATCTGCGATGTACTTGCTCTTACGCCGAGAGGAAAGGTCGATACCTTCTCAACACAGCTGAGAGAGTATTTCCGGCAGGATTCCTGGAGAAATCCTTCGACGGATATGAAGTACGCGACGCGGATATCTGATGACCCTGTGTCTCCGGTGTATCGGATGGGCATTGCGCTGCATCTGGACATCCGGATTAACGGTATCGAGGCCGATAAGTGCAATCTCACGATTACTGAACAGTACGAGATAGAAGAGGCAATACGGCGGAACCTGAAGGAGTATCGGTTCGAGTCTGACGGCAAGGAGCGCCCGGAAGCACTGCGGGAGATGGCCTCCGGAACCTATTTATGGGACAGCTTCGAGAATGGTTTTGGTATGCGCGACAGCATCAATAACCTGACCTGGTATGGCAGCAGGAACGATGCTCTTAACGCCATAGAACGCATTCGGGATGAGAGAAAGGCTCAGGAGAATTCCGGAAGGGGAAGATAAAAAATAGCCCAGAAGCACGGTCGCTTCTGGGCTTTGGTGTTATCACTGATTGTATTTCTCGCACATCTCGTTTACGGCTCTTGTGACATATTCGTACATTTCCGGGCATGCCCTGGAAAACTCTTCCGGGCAGAAGCAGGAGAAGGAGAACGCCTCCGCAAAGGCTTCGTTCTCGCCCTGGCCAAGCTTCTCCTGGATGGTGAAGAAGTCGATCCCTTCTTCACGGTACTGGTCGCAGATTGCTTTCCATTCCTGGGTGCCTGATAAATCTACGTCTTTGTTGGTGTAGTCCAGGCGGTGACCGACTTCGTGGAGCAGTGTTCTCCGCAGAAGCTGGTCATAACGCCCTCCGGTCTGTACTAATGCGTAGTCGCCGATGTGGAAGTATATGCCACTCTGGCGGTTGTGCTCTGTGATGTCTGAGTCTGTGTCTATGAGATAAAGCTTAAACCCTGTTTCCTGAAGCAGGTTCCTGGCGTTTTCAGGGATCATCTGATAGGTGACCTGCGAGTTCTCTATTACCGATGGTGAGACCTTTGAGCTGTACCAGACATTTGTATCGGGAAGCGTCAGGGAGTACGATTCTGCATCCGGTCGCTTCGTGTTTCTGTCGCAGATAAATGATGTGGTGATTGCAGTAAATAGCATAATGCATATCATCAGACGGCAGATGCCGAATCTTACGGGGGCTTCGTTATAGACGGCCTTCCAAAGGAAGCAGCTTCGTATAAAGGTTGTCACGGCCGTGATGGCGAGGGCGGCTTTGATAATGGTCCATATGGTTGCTGGAATTATGATGCTGTTCATGCGCATTTCCTCCGTTATGTTGCTATTGAGTTCTGCAATATAACGGGAAGAAGGTTTGCAAATCGAGAGGTAAAGTACAAAACTTTCCAAAGATCGAGAAAAGGCTCTGGATTTCAATAAGCTTGTTCCCGTTTTTCTGTATAGAAAACGAGAGGAGGCCGAAAGCATGGCTGATACAGCAAAAGACTTAACACAACAAGACGTACAGGAATCGGCGGATACACCTGCAAAAGATATCGTGGACAATCCGTACATTCATCAGATGGCTGTTATGAAGTGACCTTTGTCAAGACGTAAATTTTGTGCTCAACAAACTTTTTTCAAGACCGTCACATTTGTTTGTTCTGTCAGCATTTGAAAGGTGCTCTGATTTAACAGTTCCCGGCATGTGGC
>Ga0310695_10004187_pt1 | contig 27040 bp, 22 predicted proteins | sample RumenRJG_04DNA_FD_203882 | JGI IMG/M metagenome (GOLD analysis project Ga0310695, IMG submission 203882) | Bovine rumen microbial communities from Lethbridge, Alberta, Canada - RJG_04 (v2) (version 2) | ecosystem: Host-associated > Mammals > Digestive system > Stomach > Rumen | place: Canada... | reverse complement strand
ATCCCCGAACAGGAAATAGGGGCTGACATGCCGATATATGGCACGTATGATGAGCAGTTTGATAAAAGGTTGAAACCCTATATCGACAACCTGAATGCTGCCCGTGGGGTGATAGAGTGCCCGCAGGCGTTTGCACTGGCCAAGAAACTGAAGGAAGAAAATGCCGACTTTGCTCGACTTTCGCAGAGTCGCACCTTCGAGAATCTTTCGTTCCGTGCCAACGTGATCGCTTATCTCAAGGCCATGGTTCTCTATGTGGCAAATGGCTGTAAATGGGAAAGGAGTTTCGAGGATTTCATCCGCTGGAGCGAGCGCTACGACCTTTGGTGCAAGATGCATTTCTTCGGTGACGCCATCGACAATGCCAACGGTGAGGTGCAGGTGAATAAACGCGGACCGCGCAACCTGCTGGAGGAATTGCCCGACACATTTACCTATGATGATGTCGTGGAGGTAAGAAGGCAACAGAATCTTTCGGCCGACAAAACAAGATATATGTTGAACAATTGGAAAACTCGTGGGTATATTGTGAGAGACCCTAAAGGTCAAAAAGATGTATGGGTCAAGTGTAAGGGCAAAACTCATCGTAATCAGTAATCAGTTAATCAATTAATCAGTTTAATCAAATTAATTATGGAAAAGCAAATCAATATCATCCTCCAAAGAGTTCGTAGCACACGCTACGGGCTCGACGGAGAACTCTTCATAAACAATAAAAAAATCTGTGATACCGTAGAAAACACCGCTTATTGCTTGGATGAAGGCGAATATAAGATTGAGTTGAAGAAATGTAAACATCATCTGCGTCACATGCCTGTGATCATGATCAAGCGTCAGCCGGTGTGTGAGGATTGTGTGCTCGCGAAGATGAAGAGTGGTAATATGCCGATGCCGTGTCGGTGTCCTCAGATCACCACAGGCAACGGAATGTGCGGTCATAGAGACGGCGCCATCATCGTGGGCGAAGCCGTCTGCCATGGGGTGGTCATCCACTCGCGTGCCGCCTTCGACAGTGTTTACGGACAAATCATAAAGTATGTGCGGAGAGAGCAGAAGGTGGTGCTCACGATAAAGTAAACGAAAAGTAAAACAATATAAAAGTTGGAATCATGAACATAGATATCTATCGTATTGCCTCTGCTGCTGAATGTTCCCGGCTATGAGGGTATCCGTATCCATCCGGGCAACACGGTGAAGGATACGAAGGGCTGCATCCTTGTAGGGTGGAATATGGAGAGGGGACGGCTCGACGACAGTAAAATTGCAATGGGAATGTTGATGCGGAATCTAAATAACGCAAACAATAAAGGCGAAGCTATCAGGCTTCGCCTCCTTTCGTTGATGACAGATGACTATTAATTTTAGTTCAATTCCCTTGTTTTTTCAAAGAAAAAATATATCTTTGCAACAACCAAAAGATAATAATATGAAAAGAGTGCTAAGACGTAACCATGTGATTTTATTAGTACTGTTCATGCTTCTTGCTTGTAGTATGAATATGGTGGCTAAAGACGGTGTCCTGTATCGTGGGATGCCAAAGGATTTAGTTATTGAAGCTATAGGAAAACCTAGTGCAACAAGTTTTGATCAAAATGAAGAGGTGTGGACTTATATTAAAAGTTCTTTGTCGGAGAAGTATGATAAGGTGATTATCGTTACTTTTGATAATTCTGATAAAGTCGTTAGTTATCAAGAGCAACTGATGCCTTTCGGAGGAATGAGAGAACATACCAAGAGTTTACCTTCTTCATCGATAAATGCTCCTTCGCCATATCGCTTCCCTTTGTCGTATCGCCTAAACGATAAAGAATTCTCTTTACTCTACGGTAAGGTAAAGGCTGTCTCTTTTGATGATGATAAATATGTTCTTCTAGAGGTCGCGTCTATTCGTTGTTATTACTCATGTGCTCAGTGTGCTAAACTTATGAAGTTGTTTAGTTTCGACGACAGTAAACTCAAGGCTTTGCGCATCATGGCTTCGCATATCGTTGATCCACAAAATGTGTATGTCATTACAGAGACAATGTCATTCAGCGATAGCAAAGACCGCGCATTAAAGCTCTTGCAAACTTACTGACTTACTGCTTGTAGCTTTAATCTATAAAGCTATAGCGTCATGATTTCTGCAAAATCGTCGATGATATAGTCGGCTTCTGCATCCTCTAGTTCTTTGCGGGTGCCATTGCCATAAGTCACACCACAAGTCATACATCCGGCATTTCTACCCATGAATATGTCATAAGACATGTCACCAACCACAAGGGCCTCTGCTTTGGTGATAGGTGGGGTGCCAGTTGATGATTTGCGTTGCTCGTTGATAAATTCAATGGTTTGAAGTACTGGTTCCGGTTCTGGCTTGGCGCGCTTCACGTCATCAGCACCAAGGATCAGGCTGATATAGTCATTGAGTTGGAACTCTTTGACAAAAGCCTCAAGAGAAGCATGCCCTCTGCTACTTGCCAAAGTGACGATCATACCCTCATCGTGCAGTTGTCGGATTGTGTCGATGACGTGAGGGAATACAGGAACAACACCAGGTTTATGACTTTCCATGAAAATTCGAGTATATACGTCGGCACATTGCTCTGCCGTCTCGTCGGTCATAGGCATGAGAGCCTTGAAGCAGTCGCGCAGGGGAAGGCCTATGGTAGCAGAACATTCCTGTCGACTTCTTGCAGGCAGTCCCATCTCCGAGAGAGTCGCCTGCATGGTACCTGTGATAATGGAATTCGTATCTCCTATAGTTCCGTCAAAGTCTAATATTAGTAATCTGAACTTTTTCCTCATTTCGGTTGTGATGTTATTCGATAGTGGCATTATCTATATCCGCTTGTGCCTTGTCTATTTGCTGAGTGGCTTCATCTATTTGTTTTTCAGCTTTATCAAATTCATCCTCAACTTTGTCGAGTTCATCTTCAGCCGTGTTGTCGGATGACGGTGCCGGATTACTGCTATCTTGTTGGGTGATAGTGATCTTAGGGCTTATAAAATGATTGCGCTGAAAGTTATAATTGATTTTGGGTGTGAAGAGGAAGGTGAATAACATACATATCCAGATGATGATAAGTATATTCTTCTTCTTTGAAGTCATTGGCGGAATACTTCCCAGGCGAGCTTTCTTGTTCTGCTGATGCATATAGATAGGAATGCCTACAAGTAAAACAAAGGAGATGAGTCGGATGGTATTACGTACGCCACTATATACGTTAAGTGTCATCCCGTCGCCCAAATCAAGTGGCTCAGAGAAGAAAGGGAGTGTGAAGAATCCGAAGAAAGTTAAAATGCTTGATATGAAAGAGGCCAGAACAAGAATTAGAATGATGATAAAGGCAAACTTGAAGAAGGTCGCCATGCATCCATGTTTGACAACAGGGGCGGGGTCGTTTGCTGATTTTACTCCTTCCTGAGAGGGATTCTTCTTGAGCTCAGGGTCTTCTGGGATGATGAGTGCCAGTGCGAGATAAGCGATGAGACCGGTGCCTATGAATATCAGGGAGAACACGACCGCAGCCAATCGCCATAGCGTGACATCGCCACCGAAGTAGCGAGCCAAGCCACTCATCACACCGGCTATGATCTTGTCGTTAGGGTTGCGATAGAAGCGTTTGCCCTTTAGATTACTGAACAGATAATCACTGGATTCCTGTTGATAACTATGGGTGTTGTCTTCTTGTGTGGTGTTGTACTCTTCTCCGGTGAAAGTACCTTCAACCCTTTCGTCACTTGTCGCAGTAGATTCGCCACAGAGTTGTTCCGGACTTCCCACACGACGGATTACTTCGCGCACATTATCTATAGTAACGATACCGTTGCCCGGAGTCTTTACTTCGTTGAGGATCTCAGCGATACGTTCTTCTATATCATTGGCTGTCTCTTCACCACACTGTTGGTATTTCAGTTTGTTATGAATAGCGTTGATATAGTTCTGCAGCATATTGTAAGCGTCTTCGTCAATCTGAAACAGGCGGTTGCTGATGTTTACTGTAAAGTTCTTTTTCATGAGTATGGGTGATTTTAATTGTTTTTGAGATAATCGACAGTTTGGTTTAGTTCAAGCCAGGCAGCATTCAGTCTGTCGAGGAAATCAATGCCGGCTTTACTGATGATGTAATATTTTCGAGGAGGGCCTTGGGGGGATTCCTGCCACTTATAGGTGAGCAAGCCATCATTCTTGAGGCGCGTAAGTAGGGGATAGAGTGTTCCTTCTACTACAAGCAGTTTGGCATCCTTAAGCCGTTGGATAATATCGCTGGCATAGAATGGCTGATGCTTCAGTAACAAGAGTACACAATATTCGAGCATACCTTTGCGCATCTGGGATTTTGCATTTTCTATGTTCATCTCATTTTGTTTGTCTGATGTTTGTTTAATGGTTCGATGATGCAAATATAAGTGTTATTATAGTACCTTGTATTGCATAGTACTATATATTTATTGTTTTTTAACAAAGAAGCCTCTCTGAGAAATCCCAGAGAGGCTTATCGTTTATGCTTCGATATACGAAGTATTGTTAAGAATTACATGATAACTTCTACCGTATGCTCACCAGTAGTGACAGGAACAATGTTACCCTCTACAGGTTTTCCATCGATGGTAATCTGCTTTACTCCCTTTTGCTTACCCTCAGGGTTGTGAACATTGATAGTGAATTCTGCACCACGGAAACGACGCTTTACGGTATATTCCTTGGCTGTTGTAGGCAGACAAGGGTCGATTTCCAAGCCCTTGTATGATGGTTTGATACCCAGAATGAATTCACTTACGGTATACCACATCCACGCAGCAGTACCGGTGAGCCAAGAGTTCTTGCCTTCGCCAGGACGGAAGGCATCTTTACCAGCTACCATCTGACAGTTTACGTATGGTTCAACTTTGTGCAGAGTCTGATATTTCTCCTCCACGTAAGAAGGTAGAATCTTGGTGTAATGCTTCCATGCATCATTGCCACGTCCGGCAACAGTCTCACCGATGATAACCCAAGGGTTGTTGTGGCAGAAGATACCAGCATTCTCCTTATAACCTTCCGGATAAGAACTGATCTCACCCATCTCTACATGATAGTGAGTATAGGCAGGGTTGTTGAGTACGATACCATGCTCACACTCCATGCGCTCTTTGACAGAGTCGAGTGCCTTATCGCAGAGTCCTTCTTCGAGTCCGATACCAGCCATGGTACACCAGCCCTGGCTTTCGATGAAGATCTTGCCCTCTTCATTTTCGTCAGAACCAATCTTGTTGCCTGCGAAGTCGTAAGCGCGGAGGAACCATTCTCCATCCCAACCGTCTTTCTTCACGGCTGCCACCATCTCGTCGATAGCCTTCTGCATGCGCTCTGCCTCATCGGTCTTGCCAATCTGCTGGCAGAGCTCTACATAATCTTTGGCTGTTACGACAAAGAGACCGGCAATCATGAGACTTTCAGCCTTTGAACCTTCGCTATTGTTCTCTGTGGTCTGGAAACTCTCGTTAGGGTCCCAGCTGAAGCAGTTCAGGTTGAGACAGTCGTTCCAGTCGGCACGGCCGATGAGAGGCAACTTGTGAGGGCCAAGGTTCTTGATGACGTGATTCATACTGATCTTGAGATGCTCGAAGAGTGTAACCTCGCTACCGGGCTGATTATCGAAAGGTACCATCTCATCGAGAATAGAGAAGTCACCGGTTTCTTTGATATAAGCTACGGTACCGAAGATAAGCCAGCATGGGTCATCGTTGAAACCACCACCAATGTCGTTGTTGCCACGCTTAGATAATGGCTGATATTGATGATAGCAACCACCGTCAGGGAACTGAGTAGAAGCAATGTCGATGATGCGCTGACGAGCACGCTCCGGAATTTGATGAACGAAGCCTACGAGATCTTGGTTAGAGTCACGGAAGCCCATTCCACGACCGATACCACTCTCGAAGAAACTTGCTGAACGGCTCATGTTGAATGTGACCATACACTGATACTGGTTCCAAATGTTCACCATACGGTCGAGTTTGTCGTTGCCTGTCTTGGCTACATAGATGCTCAACAGATTGTCCCAATAAGCATGCAACTCGTCGAATGCTTTGTCAACCTTTTCTGTTGTATCGAAATTGGCAATCATCTTTTTGGCCTGTGTCTTGTTGATGACCATGTCGAGACCATCTTTATCAGAGAAACTGCCATCTGGGGCAATCCACTTCTGTTCCTGTTTCTCCTCGACATAACCCAGCAAGAAGATAAGGTCTTTGCTCTCACCAGGTTGCAGCTCAACCTCGATGTAATGAGAAGCGATAGGGCTCCAGCCATGTGCCCAACTGTTGCGAGGCTTGCCTTCGGCAACTACGTCAGGCATAGACTTCTCGCTGTATAAACCTACGAAAGTTTCGCGGTCGGTATCGTAACCCTGAATAGGGGTGTTTACGCTATAGAAAGAATAGTGGTTTCTGCGTTCGCGATATTCTGTCTTATGATAGATTACGCTATCTTCAACTTCAACTTCACCGGTAGAGAAGTTGCGCTGGAAGTTTTCCATATCGGTAGCACCGTTCCACAAGCACCACTCTTGGAAAGACCAAACCTTCAGTTTCTTTACTTCGTTGCCAAGGTTCTTTAAAGTCATCTTCTGAACTTCACCCCATGTGTGAAGAGGAACGAAGAATAAAACACTTGCTTCAACATCATTCTTTCGACCGGTGATGCGTGTATAACTCATACCATGACGTGCCTCGTAGAAATCCAGTGGGGTGCGGCATGGCTTGAAGCCTGGGTTCCAAACGGTATCGCCATCCTTGATGTAGAAATAACGGCCATCGTTGTCCATAGGAACGTTGTTGTAGCGATAACGGGTGATACGGCGGAATTTGGCATCCATATAGAAACTATATCCACCGGCAGTGTTTGAGATCAATGAAAAGAAATCCTCATTTCCTAGATAGTTGATCCAAGGCCAAGGGGTCTTAGGGTCGGTGATGACGTACTCACGATGCGCGTCATCAAAATGTCCATACTTTTTTTCTTGCATGTTTGATACTATTTTATGGTTAGTCTTCCTAATTTAATGCAACAAAGATACTAATTTATCAAGAAAATGAATGTGTATTTTTGAAAAAAAACTTGATAAAGTAGGTGTGTACGGTCTTTTTCAGTATCTTTGCAAATATAGTATTAATCGACTTTGTATAAAAGTATCATTGTCGGTCAAATAAGTATTATAAAGATTTATGATATGAAGAAATTTGTACTTTCTCTTCTCATTGCTCTAACTTTCATACCTTTAAATTTATCGGCAGATAGTTATTCTTCATTATGGAAGCAGTTTAGTAATGCTCAGAGTCGAGATTTACCTAAGTCGGGATTGGCAATATTAGATAAAATTATCTCTAAGGCTATAGCTGAAAAAGACTATGGTCAGTTGCTGTCGGCAAGGATCAATTATATTTCTGTGCAGGGACTTATCAGTAATGATTCCGTGAAACTGTTGATTGATCGATTGGCTGAAGAGGAGGTAAAATTTCGGGATACAGATCCGGTGATGTCGGATGTATATAAATGTGTGCTGGGTAAGTATTATCGCGCTTGGCTTAGTGATGAAGATAGTGCTGACGTGAAGAGTAAAACATATTATAGAGAGGCTATGCTTCATCCTGAAAGGTTGGCCGCTTGCAAGACGGGCGATTATAGTCCTCTTTTCAAAGATGGATTGGATGACCATATCTTTAATAGAGATCTACTTCATGTCATAGGTTTTGAGGTCGAAGATTATCGCACGATGTATGACTATTATACTCGCGTGGGGAATCGTGCTGCTGCATGTATTTGCGCAGCAAAGGATTTTGATAAGAATCAGAAGATTGATGGGTATCAGGCGAAAAAGTCGAAATATCTTTCAACACTGGATTCTTTGATGAAGGTATATGGTGATTTGCCGGAGGCTGGCGAGTTTGCCATACTTCGCTATTCTTATATGCAGAATTGTGAGGATGTTAGTGTTGAGGAACAAGTGAAATTTCTGAAATATGCTCTTGATAAGTGGGGAAAATGGCCTCATCTGAATGTCTTTAAGAGTTACTTGCGAGACTTGACATATCCTATGTTCAATGTTGAAATACCCCAGCAGGCTATCGTTGGTAAGAAGCAGGTGGCAAAAGTACGGGAGATTAGAAACCTGTCGAGTTTGACGGTGAAAATATATAAAGTAGATTTGACGGCTGATCATAATTTGAGAATATATAATGCCAAGGATTATCAACTTATCAAGCGTAAAATAGCAAAGTCTCCTGTGTGGGAACAAACTCGTAAGTATAATTGTGAACCTGATTATCGTATTCAGGAAGATTCTTTTGAGATTGCTGGTTTACCACAAGGAACTTATTGGATAGAGGTGGCATCAGACAAGAATATCGGTGTGTCGGAGTCTTTCTATTATGTGAGTGATGTTGCTGTGGAATACGTGAAATTACCGGGGCAGAAAATGCGCCTTGCGGCGGTGAGCGCCCGTACGGGGCATCCTCTTGCTCATGCTAAGGTGAGACTCTATAGGAATAAGAAATCAGAGGAACTCTCCTGTGATGAGAATGGTGAGGTCGTATATTCTTATGATGGTCAACGACCAAACAGTATCTATGCTTTTACACCAGATGATGGGTATGCACCAAAATCAAATGTAAGTGGTAATTATTATTTTGATGGCAGTAAGAGAGTAGATGAACGCGAGCAGATTTTTACGGATCGTAGTCTTTATCGCCCCGGACAGATGGTTAAGGTAAGTGTTCTTACATATCAGGTGATGGAGCATAAAGATAGTAAGGTGTTGCCAAGTAAGAAGGTGGAAATCAAATTGTCGAATGCCAACGGAAAGGTGGTAGAGACCAAGAATGTCGTTACCGATGAATTTGGAGTTGCTGCTGTAGATTTTGTGTTGCCTAAGACGGGTTTGACCGGAATGTATTATGTGCGTTCTTCTAAAGGTCAGACTGGAATAAAAGTTGAGGAATACAAGCGTCCTACCTTTGATGTGAAGTTACCGAAAGTCGAAAAGAAATATCAGTTCGGTGATACTGTACAGGTGAAGGGCCTGGCTAAGGGCTTCAATGGCATTCCTGTACAGAATGCGTCTGTACAATATACGGTAACGAGAAGACCGATGTATCGATGGTGGGGTAATGGTTCTACGGAGATTGTACAGAAAGAGAAACTGAATACTGATGAGAATGGCAACTTTATAGTGAAGTTACCATTGACACTCGCTGTTGAAGATCAAACGAAATCCCGCATCTTCTATTCTTATCAGGTTGAGGCTCTTGTTACTTCATTGAATGGAGAGACACATTCTGCATCTATGAGCCTTCCTGTAAGTAATCATCCTACAATATTGAGTTGTAACCTGCTAACTTTGTTTGAAAAGGATTCGTTGAAGTCTGTGGTATTCAAGTATCGCAATATATCGGCGGTAGATATTCCTGCTCAAGTAAGATATAGAATTGATCAAGGGAAAGAGTTTGTCGTCAATTCTAATGAACAATGTAACATGAGTGAGAGCATCTCACATCTGACAACAGGTGAGCATACCTTATATGCTTTCTGTGGAACTGATTCCTTGAAGCAGAATTTCACAATCTTTTCTCTTCATGATCACCGTCCTGTGATAAAGACCCCAATATGGTCTTATCAAAATTCTACAAAGTTCCGAAATGATGGGAAATCCGTTGTTACTCAAATCGGTAGTTCTGAGAAAAATCTTCATGTATTATATAATGTATTCTCTGGTCATAAGGTAATCGAACAAGGAACAACAGAGATCAGTGATTCTATCATTACACGAGAATGGAAGTATAAGAAGGAATATGGTGAGGGCATAACGATCATCTACTGTTGGTTAAAAGACGGGAAGAAATATAGCGAGTCCTTCCATGTCGGTTTACCGGTACCAGAGAAAAAATTGAACGTGAAATGGGAGACATTCCGTAATCATCTCGTACCTGGGCAGAAGGAAACATGGACTTTGAAGATTTCCAATTCTGATGGCACACCAGCAAAGGCACAGATGATGGCAGTTCTCTATGATAAGAGTCTTGACGATATCTATAAGCATGAGTGGAATTTCTCGTATAATCTCTATCATAATACACCAATCGTAAGTTGGCGGAGTAATTTAGACTATTTGAGTAATAACTCATTTGTACGCTCCATGTCTTATAAGGATGACTTCCCATATAGAAACCTTGATATCGCAAGATTCTATTTAGACCCATATAGTAGTTCTTCTGAGATTATCGCGTATGGTTTTGGTAAGCATAAAATGAGAAAGAATGTAGGGACACGTGCAACGAATGTTATGTTGCTGACTAAGCAATCTTCTATGAAAGACTCCCGTAGTTATTCTTCTAAGGAAAGTCGTGTCTTTGATGTTGTAGAGCAGATGCCTGTATTCCCACGTCAATCTCAGGATATTAAAAAAGAAACTGTTCAGATGAGGGCGAACCTGAACGAAACCGCTTTTATGCAACCTCAGCTGGTGGCAGATAAGAATGGTGTTGTGGCTGTTCGTTTTACCCTTCCTGAAAGTACGACAACTTGGAAGTTTATGGGATTGGCCCATGATAAGGAAATGAAATATGGAAGTATAGAGGACGAAGTTGTTGCTAATAAAAAGGTGATGATTCAACCTAATATGCCTCGGTTTATACGCGTGGGCGATGAGGTGAAGATAACCGCTATGATAACGAACTCCTCTTGCAAGAAGATGAAGGCTACGGCAAAACTTCTACTCCTTGATGCCGAAACTGGTAAACAAGTATATTATCAGACGCAGAAAGTAATGATGTCAGGAAATGTAGATTCTGAGACTTTGCCTATTACTTTCGATTATCAGGCCACGGAAAAGACGCCGGCTATATTAGTTGCTCGGATCAGTGTAGAAGGTGGGGAATTTAGTGACGGAGAACAACATTATCTTCCGGTGCTTAGAAATTCAGAATTAGTAACTTGTACCAAGACTTTTACACAGGTGAATGCTGGCCATAAAGTGATAGGTATGGCTGGTATGATACCGTCAACGGCTCAAGGAAAGGCTAGTTATACGATAGAATATACCAATCAACCTGCATGGATGATGATACAAGCACTTCCTTCTATTAGCAATCCATGTGAGAAGGATGCTATCAGTATGGCTTCTGCTATCTATGCCAATACGATAGGTAGGTTTATCTTGAATTCCAATGAACATATCAAGAAAGTGGTAGAGCAGTGGAATGCAGAAAAAGATGACCGAAATTCGTTGACGAGTAATTTGTTGAAGAATGACGAACTGAAAGTTCTCTCTCTCGATGAAACACTATGGTTAAGTGCTGCAAATCGTGAAGTTGAAAATAAACAGAAACTGATAGAATTCCTCGATAATACGGGTATGGATGCTCGCTTGAAAGAACAAACAAAACAATTGAGTGTTCTGCAAAATGGTAATGGATCGTGGAGTTGGTGGCCTGGAATGCCTGGAAGTTTGTATATGACGGTGGCTGTAAGTGAGACGCTTGTCAGACTAAATCACCTTATTGGAATGCAAACCTCAACTCGTAATATGCTGACCCTTGCCTTTAAGTATATGTCGGCAGAGATTCATAAGGAGGTTGTTGAAATGAAGAAACAAGAGAAGAAAAGTAATAAGAATATCATGCCTTCTGATGTTGCTCTTCATTATCTCTATTTACTATCTGTAGATGGACGAACACTAGATATACAAACTCAAGAGGATAAAGAATATCTGTTGGAACATCTTGCAGATGAGCATGCTATGCTATCGATTTATGGTAAGGCGAATGCTGCTGTTATCTTGTCTCTAAATGGAAACAAAAAGGCCGCAGAACAGTTACAAAGTTTGAAGGAATATACGGTCTATCGTGAAGAGATGGGACGCTATTTCGATACCCCAAAGGCTGAATATAGTTGGTTTGACTATAAGATTCCTTCACAAATCGCCGCCATAGAGGCTTTGCAACTTCTCACTCCTTCCGACAAGAAGACTATAGAAGAAATGCAGCGCTGGCTGTTGCAGTCGAAACGTACACAAGCATGGGATACACCTATTAATACTGTAGATGCCGTATATGCTTTCCTGAAAGGAAATGAGAGATTCGTAGAGGGAAGAAAATCAGAGAATATTATACTGAAGGTTGATGGAAAAGTTTTGGATGCTTCTGATAGATTAGGTTATGTGAAATCTGTTGTTGATGGTAGACATCAAACCTTGGAGGCGGAGAAAACCGGTGAAGGAACTAGTTGGGGAAACATTTATGCACAGTTCCAGCAGAAGGCGAGTGATGTAGAAAATACTTCTACAGGAATAAAGATAGAACGTAAGATTATCGCAAAAGATGGATTCTCAATAGGTAATCGTGTGAAGGTTCAACTTACGATAGTTGCTGATCGTGATTATGATTTTGTAGAAGTTGTAGATAAGCGTCCTGCTTGCTTTGAACCCGTAAACCAACTTAGTGGTTATCGTTGGGGATATTATGTTTCTCCAAGGGATGAGACAACAAATTACTATATTGATCGTTTAAGTAAAGGAATACATAAGATAGAAACCGAGTATTATATTGATCGTGCTGGCAAGTATCAAAGTGGAAGTTGTGTAGTTCAGAGCGCATATAGTCCAGAATTTAGAGGCATTGCTAAGGGCGAAGTGATAACAGTAAAATGATAAGGTTATGAGAAAAATCATCTATATAGTTTGTGCTCTTTGTGGATTTTCTACAGCGAATGCGCAAAAGATTTCTATGGTGACGGATGTCGCAGATTGTGGACAGGTCGTATATAATCGACCCGTTACTTCATCTTTTGAGATGCAGAATATAGGTTCTAAACCTTTAGTTATAAAAACTGTAAAGGTAAGTTGTGGATGTACTGTTGTTGATTATCCTCAGAAGCCAATAGGTGTAAATGAAAAGTTCTCTGTGAATGTTACTTTCGACTCCAGACAGATGGGACATTTCAATAAGTTGGTTGGGATTTATAGCAATGCAGATAAAGAACCGCTTATTTTGACGATGCGAGGCGTTGTCGTTAGGGATGTTGTTGATTTCTCGGGTAAGTATCCTTATCAGATGGGAGGACTTGGCGTTGACAAGGATAATCTGGAATACGATAATGTAAATAGGGGAGAACGACCTGTTGAACAATTACATATCATCAATAAGAGTAATCAAGTTCTTACTCCTAATATGTTGCATCTTCCTCCTTATTTGTCTGCTGTGGTTTCTCCTTCGAAATTAGCCCCTGGACTTAGTGGAACGATTTATCTGACATTGGATTCCAGAAAGCTTCGTGATTTCGGACTTACTCAGACCAATATTTATCTGGGAGATGAATTGGGTGATAAAGTTTCTGATGATAATGAGATTTCCGTATCAACCGTATTGCTACCTAATTTTCAGAAGTTGACAGATGAGGAGTTGGTAAATGCTCCCAAATTGCGGTTGTCTCAGGACTCTGTCGTCTTAACGGATATAAAAAATAAAAAGGGAAAGTGCATCATTGAGATCAGTAATGTCGGGAGGTCTACATTAGAGATACGCTCATTACAGATGTTCACTGTGGGATTGGAAGTATCCTTGAAAGATACAAAACTGGCTCCAGGTGAAAGTACAAAAATGAAGATTACTGTATTGGCGAAGGCTCTGAAAAAAGCACGTACAAAACCAAGAGTTCTCATGATAACGAATGACCCAGATCATGGTAAAGTGATGATACCAGTTATTGTAAAATAGAATAATAGAAAGAAAATATATTAGATAAAGTGGAAGAATTAAAGATTGAAATTGATAACGGAAGTGGATTCTGTTTTGGTGTAACTACTGCGATAAAAAAAGCGGAGGAAGAACTTGCTGCAGGCAAAACCTTATATTGCCTTGGCGATATTGTTCATAATGGCATGGAGGTGCAACGTCTTAGTATGAATGGTCTTGTGACCATCGACCATGAACAGCTAAAAGAACTCCATGATGTAAAAGTATTGTTGCGAGCACATGGAGAACCACCTGAGACTTATGCTATTGCACAAAAAAATCATATTGAGATTATCGATGCAACGTGTCCCGTTGTCCTCCAGTTGCAGAAACGAATAAAGAAACAGTATGCCGAGAACCCTGATGCTCAGATTGTCATCTTTGGAAAGAATGGTCATGCTGAAGTGTTGGGATTGGTAGGACAAACAGAAAGTAAAGCTATTGTCATTGAGCGATTTGATGATGTGAAGAAACTCGATTTCGAAAAGGATATCTACCTTTATTCACAGACAACAAAAAGTTTGGATGAATTTCATCGTATTATCCAATATATACAGACTCATATCGCCGAAGGTAGAAAATTCAAGAGCTTTGATACCATCTGTCGACAGGTTGCCAACCGTATGCCTAATATCGCAGGGTTTGCATCAAAACATGATCTTGTACTTTTTGTGAGTGGCCGGAAGAGTAGTAATGGTAAGGTCTTGTTTAATGAGTGCAAAAGCGTGAACCCTAACAGCTATCAGATAGAAAGTAAAGAAGAAATAGATTTGAAATGGTTTGAAGGCGTAAAAACAGTAGGAATATGTGGCGCAACGAGTACTCCAAAGTGGCTTATGGAAGAATGTCGTGACTATATATTACGAAGTGTGAAGAAATAGGATAATAACAAAGTTTCCATCGCTTATTTTTGCGGCGTTACGGACAGTCGCCTGCTGTCTATCGTAAAAATTTGAAATAGATAAGTGATGATGTAACATAAAATGAAAAGGGTAGCTTCTCACGAAGCCGCCCCTTTCTCATAAAACAGTAATTAACTCAAAATTTATAATCTATCGTTTTACCTATCGAAGATGATAAATTAACATAAACAAAAACTTAATCATCTTACTTTAGTGCAAAGATAAGTGATTATTATGTAACATCCAAAAAAATCAAGGAAATCCGTGATTTTTTTATTGTGTTTAGCATTTGTTATCACTTAGCGGCTTTTTTGTAGGCCTCTATTAACCATTGTTTTTGTTCTGTAATTGTCATATGGCTGTTGTCCAGCTCAAGTGCATCTTCTGCTTTTTTCAGAGGTGACACTTCGCGATGGGTATCGATGTAGTCTCTTTCTTGGACATTTTTAAGAATATCCTCGTAATCTGCAGGCATACCTTTAGCCTGTAATTCATCGTATCTACGTTGAGCTCTTACCTCAGGTGAAGCTGTGACATATATCTTTAGTTCCGCATCTGGGAATACTGTTGTTCCGATGTCACGACCATCCATCACGATACCTTTTTCTTTTCCCATTTGTTGTTGTTGGGCTACTAAAGCTTTGCGTACGAAAGGTATGGTTGCTATAGGACTTACATGATTGGAAACCTCAAGTGTACGGATTTCTTTTTCTACAAGTTCTCCGTTGAGGTAAGTGTCAGGGCGACCTGTTGAAGGATTGAATTTAAAGGAAATCTTGATTTCAGGCATCAACTTCTCTAATTCTTCGACGTTGATTTTGCCGTTTGCATCGAATAAGTGGTTTCGAAGTGCAAATAATGTCACCGAACGATACATAGCACCTGTATCGACATAGATATAACCTATCTCTTTGGCCAAGTCTTTGGCCATGGTGCTCTTTCCACAAGATGAGAAACCATCAATTGCAATTGTTATCTTTTTCATATTCTTTATAAGCTATAAGCTGCGTTTATAATCATACTATGGCTTGAAATGTGATATTTCCCGTAAGCCAGATTTAGTTTAAATCTATTTAGATATAGTCCTGCGCCAAGACTGAGTCCTGCGCCATGACTACTTTCTTCCTCACCGCTCTGTATTTTCATCTCGTTGGCTCTTCGAAAGTTATATCCTAACCCTACCCATATATCTTCGGATAGAAGAATATCCATTCCTACCACGGCGTGTTTGATGAATTTATAATTCCAATGATTCAAATCCACAAGTGTTGCTGATATGCGGAATGGGGCGTTGATGAGCCTTTTTGTCGTACCGATTTGTAAATCGATGGGCATTCGCTCAAATTCCTCATTGTATGCCTTTAGTTGGCCACCAAGATTTTTTGCTGTGATAGAAACAGACCATTCCTGATCAGGATTATAATAGTTGAGGCCTAAATCCACTCCTAACGCCAAACTGTTGTAATCGCCAATATATGAAGTAATCAACTTAGCGGCGATTCCTCCTGCAATATTGTGACCTAAAAGATAAGAAAAATATCCGGCAACGGAAATGTCTTTGGCAGAGAATGTCCCGCTAACGATATTGTTCTCATCCACTTGCTTCATGTCTCCATAATTAATGTATTGGCCAGAGATGGCGGCAGAAGCTCGTTCGCCGAAATTCCGATTGAAAGCTACAGAAGCTGTGTTACACCCCGACATATAGTTCATGTAGTTGAGGACGATAGTCTTGTCGCTTACGGAAGATAGCAAAGATGGATTACTGAAAATAAGAGATTCGTCATCTTCTATCAAAGATATGTTGTCACCACCAAGAGCTGCTGTATGAGCGCTGACCGGAAGACGAAGAAAATTATATTCTGTCTGACTCTCTTGGGCCATGGATATTGTCGAAAGAAACGACGAAAGGATGACAAAAATGACTTTTTTCATTTAAAAATCCAAATTATTTTGCAAAGATACACCTTTTTTCAAATATAAGAAGTAACTTTGCGTAAGTTTTCGTTATATATAACGATAAAGTAAAAGAAATATTATCACTTTGGAAATAAAGAAATCTATACAGGTAGACCTTGAAGGAAAACGAGCAACGGGTTTCCTATTAGGGTTGATATTAGCCTTATCGCTTATCTTTGTAGGCTTGCAGTATACTACGAGTCCTGATGATTCTGGTGCTGATGAAGATGCTTTGGAAGATATGGCGCAGGATATGGAGATACTTCATCAGGAAGATCAAAAGGATATGATTTCTGTGGAGCCTACTGCTGGAGCTGCTTCTAAGGCAATTACAGAGAAGGTGAAAGCTGTAAATCAGCAACCTCAAAGTGCCGAAAAAATTAGCCCTAATACTGGTGTTTCTCTAGATGCTAATGCCGAAGGAGACGGAAAAGAGCAAAAAGGCGAGGTGGCTTCTTCGAATATTACGACCGCATTGCCACAACCTCTTACCTCTGATGATAATCCTTATCATTTCAGAGTTGTAGAACAGTTGCCTGAATTTCCAGGAGGATGGGTTGAACTGATGAAATATTTGCATAAGAATCTGAAATATCCGGCTCTTGCTGAGAAACAGAATATCCAAGGCAAAGTCGTGATTTCTTTTATTATCAATAAAGATGGTACGATGGCTGATATCAAGGTCTCTCGCTCTGTAGACCCATTGTTGGATCGTGAAGCGTTGCGTGTGGTAAAGGCTATGCCAAAATGGAAACCTGGTGTCATGTATAACAAACCATGTCGCACCCTCTTTGCTATTCCTGTTGTATTTAAAATCTAATAATAATATGTTGACAGCTGATGAAATTCTTGCGATGGTAAATGATTATTTGGATAAGTTGCCATATAATCGTAATCCGAAATCCTTGTATGAGCCAATAGAATATGTTCTCTCAATGGGTGGAAAACGTGTTCGTCCAACCTTGATGTTGCTGGCTTATAATCTTTATCGCGAGAATCCAGAAAAGATATTGATGAGTGCAATAGCACTCGAAACATACCATAATTATACTCTGCTGCATGATGATTTGATGGATCATGCTGATGTGCGTAGAGGTAAACCTACCGTTCATTGCAAATGGGATGCTAATACGGCAATTCTCTCTGGTGACTCAATGCTTGTGCTGGCTTATGAGCGTATGGCACAATGCGATGCAGAACATTTAAGTGATGTGTTGAAACTCTTCACCGAGACTGCTTTGGAGATTGGTGAGGGTCAGCAGTATGATATGGAGTTTGAAACCCGTAATGATGTGACAGAAGACGAATATATCGAGATGATTCGTCTGAAGACAAGTGTCTTGCTTGCTTGTGCTCTCAAGATGGGTGCCATCTTGGCCGATGCCTCAAAGGAAGATCAGGAAAACCTATATAAGTTTGGTGAGCAGATAGGATTGGCTTTCCAGTTGCAGGATGATTATCTTGACGTATATGGTGACCCGAAAATCTTCGGTAAGGCTATTGGTGGTGACATCACGTCTAATAAGAAAACCTATATGCTTATTAATGCCTTTAATCATGCTAATGCAGAACAGCGTGCAGAATTGGAGAAATGGGTTTCTGCTGTAGATTTCGATAGAAATGAAAAAGTACAGGCGATAACTCGACTTTATAATGAAATCGGTATTGATAAGATGGCGATAGACAAGATAAACTGGTATTTCGAACAGAGTAAGAAGTATTTGCAGGCTGTAAGTGTTAGTGAAGAGCGAAAAGAAGAACTGGCACACTATGCCGAGAAAATGATGAAGCGTAAGTATTGATGATGAACTATACTTTCATAGATACACATTCACATCTCGATGGCGAGGAGTTCAAAGAAGACTTGGATGAGGTCATTGCTCGTGCTAAAGAGATGGGTGTCTCAAAGATTTTTCTTCCGGGTGTCGATAAGAATAGTATCGATAGCGTCTCGAAGGTATGCCGAAGCTATCCCGAATATTGCTTGCCGATGATTGGTTTGCAACCGGAAGAGGTAGAGGCAGATTGGAAAGAGGTGCTGAATGTCATGAAAGAACGACTTGACCGTTCTATCGCCCAAGGAGATACTGTAACAAAATATATAGCAATAGGAGAGTGTGGACTGGATTTCTACTGGAGTAGGGAATTCGAGAAAGAACAGTTGCAAGCCTTTGAAGAACAGGTAAAGTGGTCTGTAGAGACTGGCCTCCCTCTGATGATTCATTGTAGAAAAGCTCAGAATGAACTACTTCATATCCTGAAAGATTATGAGAACGATCTTCCGGGTGGCGTATTCCATTGTTTTACGGGAAATCAGAAAGAGGCCGAAGAATACTTGAAGTTTGACAAATTCGTTCTAGGCATTGGAGGGGTACTCACTTTCAAGAGTAGTCATCTTCGTGAAGATCTCCCTGCAGCAGTTCCTTTGTCGCGTATTGTCTTGGAAACCGACAGCCCATATATGGCCCCTGTCCCATATCGCGGAAAACGTAATGAGAGTGGATTCGTAAAGGAAGTTCTGAAGCAGTTAGCCCTTTGCTATCAAGTATCAGAAACAGAGGTCGCACAGATTACGAATGCAAATGTAAAACGTGTTTTTGGAATCTGATTATGAAGGCGTTAGGAAAGAGTCTTTTATGCAGTTAACTACATCGGCTTATGCAGTTAACAGTATCAGTTTACGAAGTTAATTGCATCAGCTTACGGAGTTAACCGCATAAAAAGAAAAGTCTGTTCTCGATGAAAACATGAGCCGACGAATAATTAAAGATGTTTAAAATAACATGAGAATTTATAATATATAGTTTAAAAACAATATTTTTGTAAAACCAAAAAGGGAAAGATGCTCGAGTGGTTGAAGAGGCACGCCTGGAAAGCGTGTAAACGTCTAAAGCGTTTCGGGGGTTCGAATCCCCCTCTTTCCGCTAATTGATATGAATATGAAACAGAATCATCTAATAGCAAGAATTACAGCTATCATTTTTCTATTGTTTTCTTACGCACCTGTCATGATGGCGCAGGATGAAGTGGGTGAAGGTGGCTTTCATCAGGCTTTGAAAACCAAGTTTATCGAAGGTAATGCCGGCTTTATGTCGCTTGTGGCTTTGGCTTTGATCATCGGTTTAGCTTTTTGCATAGAACGCTTGATTTATTTAAGTCTCTCAGAGATTAATGCAAAGAATTTGATGAAAAAAATAGAAGAGAAAGTACAGAATGATGATATAGAGGGCGCGAAAGATTTGTGTCGCAACACGCGTGGCCCTGTAGCATCTATCTGTTATCAAGGATTATTGAGAATCAATGATCGTATAGACAATATAGAACGCTCTATCAGCAATTATGGCTCTGTACAGGCCTCTAATCTGGAGAAAGGCTGTTCATGGATTACTTTGTTTATCGCCATGGCTCCTTCACTTGGTTTCCTTGGAACCGTGATAGGTATGGTAATGGCTTTCGACCAAATTCAGACAGCCGGTGATATTAGTCCTACAATCGTTGCTGCTGGTATGAAAGTAGCTTTGATAACAACAATTTTTGGAATCATCGTAGCTTTGATCCTTCAGATGTTCTATAATTATATACTCAGTAAGATTGAGCATTTAACAAGCCAGATGGAGGAATCTGCCATTTCTATGTTAGACATCATTTCTAAATATAAGGAGGGAAAATGAAATTCGGTCGTAATTTAAGAAAGAAATCAACGGAGCAGTTGTCCCAGCGAATCTTTTATGGCTTGTTGGCCATAACGTTGCTTGTCTTCTGTTGCTTTTTCCTGATAGGTTACGATGAACCATTTGTTGATAACCCAGACTTTAACGCCCCTCTTTTCACCGATGTGCTTATTCTGCTCATGTGGGTATTGTTCTTGGGCTCTGTTAGTTTGTCGGTTTATTCAATCATAAAGGATTACCGTACAGCGCCGAAGAATGCAAAAGATGAAGACGGAATACCAGAAGCTAAAATCAATCACTTCGTTTGGGGTGGTACCGCTGTAGCTTTGGTATTGACATTCTTGGTTTCCTCTTCAACTTCGATGATTATTAATGGTAAACCTTTTAGTGATTGGATTTGGCTTAAGGTTTCAGATATGTTTATATTTACATCAATATTATTGCTTGTCATCGCATTCGGAGCTGTAGTATTTGGTGCTACAAGATATATCAGGAGAGAAAGAAAATGATATTTAAGCATCGTCATCGCGAAGTTCCAGGTCTAAATACAACATCAACAGCAGACATCTCTTTTATGTTGTTGATCTTTTTCCTTGTCACAACATCAATGGACACAGACAAAGGTCTTAACAGACAGTTGCCTGCCGAAAGCAAAAATAAAAATATTGAAACATCGATGGTGGATAAGCAAACCACAATGATGCTAAAACTTACCGCAAATAATCAAATTCTGATGAACGAAAAGCCTGTTGATGTGGTGCATCTTCGTAAGTATGCTGTTAATTTCATAGAGAAACATGGGGCTAAACATTTAATATCTTTGGAGTCTGATCGAGAAGCTGACTATAATACATATTTCAAGATGCAGAATGCTTTGGTTTCAGCCTATCATGAAGTGAGAAATCATGTTTCTGCTCGTCTATATCATAAAATGTATGATCAGTTAAATCAAGAGCAAAAGAATACAATTAATGATAAAATTCCTAATCGAATCGCTGAATCATATGCAAATGCAAGTGTAGACTCTGTTGCAACGAAAGGAGGTAACCTATGATCGATTTTCATCATGGGAATCATCGTGTTCCAGGATTGAACACATCCTCCTTGCCAGATTTGATATTCTCTGTGCTCTTCTTCTTTATGATTGTAACCCATATGAGAAAGGTTACATTAAAGGTGAAATATCAAGTGCCGCAAGGTACAGAACTTACGCGACTAGTAAAGAAGTCTACTGTGACATCCATCTATATCGGTAAACCTGCATATGGGATGGCAAAGGTTGGTGATTATTCTACAAAGATTCAAATGAATGATAAATATATTGATGTAGCAGAAGTTACCGATTATGTTTCTGCCGAAAAAAATCGTATGTCACCTGAAGACATGCCGCAGATGGTTGTATCGATAAAAGCTGATAAATCTACCAAAATGGGTGTTATTACTGATGTAAAACAAGCATTGCGTAAGGCAAAAGCCTTAAAAATTAGTTATTCTGCTATAGAGAATAAAAAGTAGAATACTATCAATCTAAAACAAAAAAAACAGAAAAAGTTGCAAAAGTCGTGTTTTTTAACTACCTTTGCAGCAAATTAATATAATAATGGCAAAACATAATTTAGATTCATTGGATAGAAAAATTCTGAAGCTGATTGCTGCAGATGCTCGTATTCCATTCTTAGAAGTAGCTCGTGCTTGTAATGTAAGTGGTGCAGCTATTCATCAGCGTATTGCTAAGCTACAGGGATTAGGTGTTCTTAAAGGTTCACAGTTTATTATTGATCCTGAGAAAATCGGTTATGAAACTTGTGCATACGTGTTACTTTATCTGAAGAATCCTGAGGATCATGACAAGGTCGTAGAGAAACTGAAGAAAATTCCAGAGGTTATTGAATGTCATGCTACTACGGGCGCAATGGACTTGTTCATCAAGATGTATGCTCGTAATAATCATAATCTGATGGAAATTATTCATGACCGCTTGCAGCCTTTAGGTTTGTCACGTAGTGAAACGATTATCTCATTCAGTACAGACATAGACCGTCAACTTCCAATTCTTGATGATTTCGAAGAGGAAGAGTATGATCTTGATGATGACGAGGATGAAGATTAATATTATTGCTGCTGTTGCAGCGAATCGCGCTATAGGTTATCAGAACCAATTGTTGTATCATATTCATGAGGACTTAAAAAGATTTAAGGCCCTCACGATGGGGCATACAGTTATTATGGGGCGTAGAACTTTTGAATCTCTTCCTAAAGGTGCCTTGCCTAATCGCCGTAATATTGTTCTCAGTAGAAGTAAAGATAACTTCCCAGGATGTGAGGTATATGGCTCTCTGTCTGATGCTTTAAGTCATTGCGCAGATGATGAACAAGTTTATATTATTGGCGGTGCAAGCGTTTACGAAGAAGCGTTAGAGATCGCTGATCGTCTTTGCCTTACGGAGATTGATGCGACCCCAGAGAAAGCTGACGTATTTTTCCCTTCATATCAGGGGTGGAAAGAGGTAAGTCGGCAACAATATGAAATCGACGAACAACATCCTATAAGATATGCGTTCGTCGACTATGTAAAGGGATAATTTTTTATCCCTTATTTTTTTATACAGATACTTTTCCGGGAATATGTGGCCATGGGTCGTAATCTGTTAACTCAAAGTCCTCATATTTGAAATCAAATAGATTCTTTACCTCTGGATTCAAATGCATATGTGGCAGTGGACGAGGAGTGCGTGTTAATTGCAACTTAGCCTGCTCAAGATGGTTTAGGTAAAGATGTGTGTCACCAGTTGTATGGATAAATTCCCCAGGTTTGAGTCCTGTAACCTGTGCCATCATCATCAAGAGAAGAGCATAAGAAGCGATGTTGAAAGGAACACCAAGGAAAGTGTCCGCACTTCTTTGATACAGTTGAAGGCTTAATTTCCCATCGGCAACATAGAATTGGAATAAACAATGACAAGGAGGCAGAGCCATATCATCAACCTCGGCAGGATTCCATGCAGAAACAATCATTCTGCGTGAGTTGGGATTGTTTTTAATCTGCTCTAGAACATTTGTTATTTGGTCGATGGTGCCACCCTTATAGTCAGGCCAAGAGCGCCATTGATGACCATATACAGGTCCGAGGTCACCATTCTCATCAGCCCATTCATTCCAAATTCTGACACCATGTTCCTGTAGATATTTTACGTTGGTATCTCCTTTGAGAAACCATAGCAGTTCATAGATGATAGATTTGAGATGTAATTTTTTTGTTGTAAGAAGCGGAAAACCTTCTTCAAGGTTGAAGCGCATCTGATTACCGAAGACAGAAAGAGTGCCGGTACCTGTTCGGTCACCCTTCTTGACACCTTCTGATAATATTCTGTCGAGTAGATTTAGATATTGTTTCATTATTATATATTTGGTCGGTTTTTATATCAATTTAATGACTTCCGTGGGAACCTCAGGTAAATGTGAACTTTTGATTTTCCATTCCTGAGGATAAAGGTTGTTGGCTCTGTTACCAATGTTTTTTGCAAATCCAATAGGAATGTTCTGATATGTGATCAAAACGATGCCTTTGGGAGTATCTTCTGGAAGTACGATTGCCTCTTTCCTTAAATAATTGATAGCTTGTAGCCAATCAATATTTACCATAGGATATATATCCTTATCGGATAGAATAGACAGCGCCTTTGACTGGTCTGGAATTCTGTTCTTGCCCTTTATCGTGTCCTCTTTGATACCATGCGTTAAAACATGGAGTCCTTTGAATGTCCCCTCATAATCCTTGTGTTGATAATGATATATGTAATCCCCATGCTTGCGGAGTACAGCCATGAACAACCCTTCTCCAGAAGTTTTGCCAGGGATAAATCGATAAACAGGGTTGTCGTCGATCAAACTTCCTGTAATGTTCCATTCTTCATGAACGGGAATATCAATGAAGTCAGCTCCGAGTTCGTTTGCTATCCAATTGACATTCTCCTCATCTTCGTGAGCGTTGAATGTGCAGGTGGAATAAATCAATATGCCACCAGGCTTTAGGCATTCCCAGATGTCACTGACAATCTCACGTTGAAGTTTCCAGCATTTCTCTACATTCTGCAAACTCCATTCATTGATGGCCCCTTCATCTTTTCGGAACATACCCTCTCCGGAGCAGGGAACATCTGTGAGTATGACGTCGAATTGTAGTTTAGACTTCTTATAGTCGCGTGGGAAATTGTTGGTAACGGTGATGTCCGGATTACCATATTTCTGGATATTTTCACTCAATATTTGAGAGCGAGTCTTCATTGGCTCATTACAAAACAACGTGCTTCCTTCGGGTAATGCCGACATGGCGCATGTCGTTTTTCCTCCAGGAGCAGCACAAAGGTCGAGCATCGCAATAGGCTTCTTCACAAGTTGCCGAAGAACATGGTCTAGAAACATGGATGATGCTTCCTGCACATAATAAAGTCCTGCATGTAAGAGAGGGTCGAATGTGAAGTTTGGTCGATCTCTCAGATACCAAGCATCTTTGCACCAAGGCACAGCTTTTTGGCTGTCAACGACCTGTATGTGACTGGTATCATATTTCCAAGGGTTTAATCGAATACTCACAGGAGTATCAGATTGAAGGCCGTCCATCAAAATATTGAAGAGATCTTCTCCCATCAATTTTTTGGTATATATTTTAAAGTCTTCTGGAATATTCATATCATTTGCAAATTTAGGAAAAAAAACTAATGCTTGCAATATCTGATGGAAAAACATTATTCGAAATGAACATTGAAATCTTCATCCGATTGAGCGTTCTTCTTCTGGCCAGAAGGGGAATGCTTTAAATGTCCTTTAGAATCAAATAGGTTGTAAGTCGTACGGAGTACGACAAATTCAGTTCTTCTATTTAGTTGATTACAGATATCTTGTTTTTCTTTTGATTGATTTCTGATAAACTCTTCTGTAAGGACATCATTCTCTTTGAGCCATGGATATTTCTCAGTGAGTTTTTTACGAATGACTTTAGGTTTCTCTTTACCATATCCAACAGCCGTTAGTCGGTCCTTAGCTATACCATGTCTGATCAAGTAATTTACTACAGCTTCTGCACGTAGTTGTGATAATTTCTTATTGTATTCTCGGGTTCCTTTATAGTCACAGTGAGAACGTAATTCTATCGTTACATGTGGATTCTCGTTGAGCAGATTAACGAGTTGGTCGAGAGCTTTCTGTGATTGAGATGTCAATGTCGCCTTGTCGAATTCATAGAAAATGTTGTCGATTAATACAGGGGCAGAGATTGAAGCCAAAGGAAATTGTAGTGTATATTCCTGGCTTTCTTCAACTTTAGGAATTGTGATTTCTTCTTTATGATTGAGGAATCCTTTACATGTTGCCATCATGAGATAACTTACACCTGGCTCCACTGTAATATTGAAAGAGCCGTCACTTAACACAGATACTTTCTTGTTGAGTCCATTGTTGCTGATCAAGTAAACCTCAGCAGCAGGTAATTCATATCCATCGGTCTCATATACCCATCCTTTAATGGTCTGTATAATTTCTGGATTATTAAAAGAATAGATATGGTCGTAGCCACGTCCGTCTTTTCGGTTTGAACAGAAAAAGCCCTGATTCAGTGTACCTTCGAAAGTCATTCCAAAGTCATCGCCTTCAGAATTGAGGGGGTATCCAGGGTGAGAAATATGATATTTATGTGTCTGAGGATCAGTCTTGGCGATATAAATATCTAAGCCACCCATCCCGGGATGCCCGTTCGATGAGAAATAAAGTTCACCATTAGGCCGAAATGTAGGAAACTCCTCGTCACCAGGCGTGTTGATTGGTGTGCCTAGATTTTCTACACCGCCCAGTCCCGTAGGTGTAATGCGTGCCCTCCAGATATCCAGTCCCCCTAATCCACCAGGCATGTCACTTGTAAAGTAAAGCCATTTCCCATCAGGAGAGATGGCTGGGTGTGCATAACTAGACAATGTATCTCGGGTTAATTCTACGACAGCCCCCTTTCCCCATGTCGCATCAGAACGTTGCGAAACAACAATTTGGGCATATCTTGGATTTTGAGGGTCTGTGGAGCATTGCGTCAGATACATCTCTCTTCCGTCTGCAGAGAAACAACAAGCACCTTCGTCAAAAGTTGTATTTACTCCTGAGTTGAGAACCTCGGGACGACTCCATCTTCCTTTATCGTCTTTCAGAGATACATATATGTCTCCGGTCTTGGTACCCGTGATACTACTCAAATCGTCTCCCAGAGATTCGTTGCGTGTAGATGTGAAGAAAAGTTGATCATGATGGTCACCGTAGAGCATAGGCGAATAGTCATCGCGCCTAGAATTGAATATATCCATTCTCTTGACCTTATATCTGCTGCCTTGCTTCTTCCAAAGAGGAGCCTTTTGCGCGGAAATCAATCCATTGGTTACCAAGATATTCTCAGGCAGAGAGTCCTTCAATTCTAAGAATTCTTTTTCTGCCATTTTGTATTGACCGTTCTTGAGTAACAGTCGTGCATAATTTATTTTATCGTTAAGTGAAGTTTGTTTATATCTTATAGCATTAGCATATGCAGAAATTGCTTTCGGAGTAGCGTTTATCTTGTCATAGCATATAGCCATCTTTAAAGCTCGTTTGCTACGATTCTCTCGCTCCTTGACAGGTGTTTTTAGATATGCTTGTTTGAATTGTTTTGCTGCATCGTAGTATTCGCCTAACGCAAGATGCTCTTCGCCTTTTTTGAGATTGTATTCTAATCCACAATTT
>Ga0310695_10004186_pt1 | contig 27048 bp, 21 predicted proteins | sample RumenRJG_04DNA_FD_203882 | JGI IMG/M metagenome (GOLD analysis project Ga0310695, IMG submission 203882) | Bovine rumen microbial communities from Lethbridge, Alberta, Canada - RJG_04 (v2) (version 2) | ecosystem: Host-associated > Mammals > Digestive system > Stomach > Rumen | place: Canada... | reverse complement strand
TGGCAAAAAGCCAGTTTGAACAAGAGAAATCGCATTCTGGGCGGTTTTGACCGCAATGACCTGAGACTATTAGTAGGGTTGCGGAATTGAGGTGTCCCAAAAGAAAATGAAAAATCCCGTAAGCCCTTTGAAAAAGACTACGGGATTATAGAGGTACCCAGACTCGCACTATCATTATTACTTTCTGTTACATTAAATTACATCTGTATTATAACTGTATATCAGTGTATTAAGCTAATTTAGCCATTTTATTCGAATGTAAGTAGAAGTATTAAAATAACAGAAAAGTTTCACCAAAATTTTCACCATACGGCAAAAGTACCTATATTTGCAGGCAGTTAGAGGTTACTCCGAAAACCACTTGGTGAATTTTTGGTGAAACATTGGTGAAAACTTAATAGTTATTTTATGGCTACTACCTTCGGATTTCAATTGGCGAACCACCCCAATAAGAGGGGGCTTTATCCCGTGATGCTGCGTATCACCCAGGACAGGAAGCAGACCCGCGTGAAGACGGGACTGGAAGTGAAAAAGGTGGACTGGAACCAGAAAGCGAACAACTACAAGCACTTCCGCTCCTCGTTCCCGCAGTATGCCAAATACAACAAGATTCTGAGAGACACCATCGATGCCTACGAGGATAAGCACCGCACGCTGAACCAGGAGGGAAGGGGCGCTGCGAGCATCGTCATTCGGGAGATACAAAAAGGTGAGGAACAGCACTCGTTCCTGCAATATGCCAAGGACCGCACGCAGGAAATCTATGACACGGGCGGCATCCGCAACTGGAAGAAGTATAACGGCTTCGTGAACAAGCTGCAGGGCTTTCTGAAGAAACGTCGGCGCAAGGATTTGCTTTTCTCTGAGATCACTCCCTCATTGCTCTCACAATTCAACACCTACCTGCATCAGCTGCCTAATGAGCGCAATCCGGAGCAGCTGCTTCACCCGAACACAATTCAGGTGGTGCTCAACATTTTCAAAACCATTCTGAACCATGCCATCAATATCGACGACATGATGCAGCCAGGAGACAATCCTTTCCTGAAGTTCAAATACTCGGGAGTGAAGACGGTAAAGGAGAAGCTGGACGAACAAGAACTGAAGGCAATTGAGGCACTTGACTTGCCCGAAGGCAGTCTGATATGGAACTGCCGCAACTACTTTTTCTTCTCGTTCTACTGTGCCGGCATCCGAGCCGGGGACCTTATACAACTGAGATGGATGAATGTGACCTCCGACGGAAGGTTGCACTACCAGATGGGCAAGAACCATAAGGACCGCGACCTGGAGCTGGTGCCACAGGCGTTGGAGATTCTCAAGCTTTATTACAAGGAAGGCGTAAAGCCTGAAGACTACATCTTCCCATTGCTCGACGGCACGGAGACTTGGATGGCATACACCACGCAGGAGGAGAAGGATCGCATGCGGCCTGAAATGAAGGAGAAAATGCTCAGAACCATCGGCGCCAAGAATGCGCTCATCAACAAGGAACTGCATAAGATCCAGGTGATGGCGGGCATTGACAAGAAGATCTCAATGCACATCAGCCGCCACTCTTTTGCGAAGATGGCGAAGGAGAAAGGCCTTGACAACCTGGAGGTGAAAGGACTCCTCGCCCACTCCAACCTCGCTACCACGCAGCGCTACATGGGAGAGTTCGACACGGCCCATAACGATGCCGCCTTGGAACGTATGTTTAAGCCTGAGGGGCAGGAGGACTCTGCTCAGAAGCTTTTGAAGGAGCTGCAAAGTGTTGATCCTGCCGTGCTACAAACAGTGCTGCAGAAGTTGAAAGATGGGCAGAAATAAGGTGTAATTGAAAATAAAATACTAACTTTGAGGCCAAAGAGGACCAAACTCATGAGCAGAGCACTGACATACGACGACCTGCAGCCAACGATTGACAAGCTGCTGGAGGACAAAGAGTCTGTCGACGTGGAGTTCAAGTCGGCAAGAGGCGGTTTCCCACAATCGTTCTGGGAAACCTACTCCTCGTTTGCCAACACCAACGGCGGCACCATCATCCTTGGTGTGAAAGAGCACCAGGGCGAGTTCTCGTTGGACGACCTCACGAAGGAGCAGGTGGAGAAGTATCGCAAAGACTTCTTCAATATGGCCCACAGCAAGCAGAAGGTGAACGTCTGCCTTCTTTCTTCGGAAGATGTTCAGGAGGTGGAGTTCAAAGGGCATCTGCTACTGTTCTTTTTTGTCCCCCATGCCGATTACGAACTGCGTCCGGTCTATGTTGGTCAGGACCCGTTGAGCGGAACCTATCGTCGTGCCCATGAGGGTGACTACCTGTGCACGCCGATAGAAGTGCGCATGATGTTTGCTGATGCTGACACCGCTCACCCTGTGGATGGACGCCCTCTGGAGCACTATGACATAAAGGACTTGGATATGGCATCTATCAAGCAGTATCGTCGGCTGTTCCAAGTGCATAATCCCGACCATGTGTGGAACGGACTTGATGACATGAACTTCCTCCGCAAGTTGAACGTGTTCCGTACCGACCGCAAAACGGGCGAGGAATGGCTTACCCTAGCCGGACTGCTGATGTTCGGCACCTATTCTTCCCTCATGGATGCTGACCCGAACTTCTTTCCTGACTATCAGGAGCGTCCGGGCGGAGAATCCGACAAGCGATGGATAGACCGCATTTGCCCCGACGGCAACTGGGAGTCTAATCTCTTCCAGTTCTATCGTCGTGTTCTGCCGGTGCTGCAGAATTTTCTGCCCAAGCCTTTCCAGTTAAGAGGCAACCAGCGTATCGACGAGACATCTGCTCATGTCGCTGTCAGAGAGGCTTTTGCAAACTTCTGCGTGCATGCCAACTATCTGGAGAATGCGACGATGACCATCTACAAGTATCCCAATAAGATAGTCTTCTCTAACCCCGGCATCCTGCTCATCACTCCGGCTCAGTACTACCACGGCAGCGAGAGTGTCTGCCGCAACAAGTATCTGCAGACGATGTTCACCTTCCTTGGAGATGCAGAAAAGGCCGGCAGCGGTGTTGACAAAATCATGAAGGGCTGGAAGGAGCTGGACTGGAAGAAACCTTACCTGCACGAAAAGTCTCGCCCCGACAAGGTTGAGCTCATCATGCCGATGGAGTCGCTGTTCGATGATGCCACCAAAGCCGGCCTGAACCATCTCTATGGCGACAGGCTTAAGACCCTTGACCATAACGAGCTACATATTCTCGCACTGGCTTATTCGGAGGAGGAGATCAGCAACGACCGCCTGCAGTACGTGCTTGACATGCATCATGCCGACATCACCAAGATGCTGACAGGCCTGCGCGACAAGGGTTTCCTGGAGTCGTTTGGATATGGCAGGGGAACAACTTATCAGCTAAAGGGGGCAAGTTCGAATATGACAACCTCAAAGGTTATTATGACAACTTCGGGCTCTAATATGACAACCTCAAGGGCTAATATGACAACCTCGGGCTCTAATATGACAACCTCGGGGGCTAAGATTACCACCTCGCATTCTAATGTTACCACCCTAGACCGTAATGTTGCAACCTCAGATGCTAATGTTACCACCTTAGCAAATGTAATTAGTCCAATAGCGTCAAAGAAAAGGGTCAAATTCACTGAATTAAAGAGAGCTGTCTTAGCATACTGCTCAACCTGGCGAACAGTTGATGAGATTACCACATACATTGGACGTAAAAAGACTTACATTAGGCAAATCATTTTACCAAAGCTTCAAGATGACTTGGAGATGTACTACCCCAATATCCCCAACCATCCACGCCAACGGTACAAGGCAAAAGACTCAGATAACAACCCAACTGATTAACACGAACAGAACTATGATAAAGATTTATGGCATGAAGACCTGCCCCTACTGTGAATATATTGACCGGCAGGTGGAAGGTGACAAGCGTTTCGAGATTGTTGACATCGCCTCGCATGTGAGGAAGCTCAAGGAGTTCCTCGACCTCCGCGACCATAACCCCGTCTTTTCCCACTCCAAGGAGATAGGCGACGTCGGCATCCCAGCCTTCCTGCTTGAGGACGGCACTGTCACCTTGAAACCTGAGGACGTAGGCTTGAAGGAGTGGAACCCAGATGAACCCGACGGCGCCGCCTGTAGCCTCGATGGCAAAGGGTGCTGACGGCAACCTTAGAATGCAAATAGCTTCATGACACAGACCAATGTCAAATTTCTGAAGAACACTACACAATGACGAAAGAAGAATATCAGGCCATCTATGATGCAAAATACGCGCATCTCCGAGAGAAGCTACCCAAAGTGCAGGATCTTTGTTACCGGTACGGCTACAACGACATGGCCAAAGATGAAAGCGCCATGGAGGTACTGCTGACCACCAGCTACAAGATAGACGAAAGGGAGAACAACCATCGAATCCTCTTCGAGCTGGAGAGCCTGCTTGACTTCTTCTATACCTGTGGCAGCAACTTCAAACTACAAGGAGATGTCACTGACCCATTGGGCGGTGACGTCAAAGGCAGCGTAAAGAAGGCCTTCTTTTCCTCGCCCCGTATCAGAAAGATTCTCATCGACACCATAAACACCGCGTTTGTAAATACACTTGATAGCGATCCGCTTAACTGGAATGTTGATTACCTGAAAAAGGGGAAACTGCCCGTTATGGACTTTCTAAACGAACGCAAAGACAACATAGACACGTTCTATGCCTTCGACATCCATCTTTACGACAACACTCCGGACCACAGCACTAACACCCACCCCTATTTCCGCGACCGATTCCCCAGAAGTTGGATTCGCTTTGACCTGCAGAATTCGGGCATACAGTATTTCTATACGCGTAACGCCCAGCTCGGCTTCAAATGCTATTTTCTTGATAGTATTCTGAGGAAGAAGGGCTACTTCGGCCACTCTCCTGTTAAAGAATATGCCTTTCTATATGATCTTCTGGTTATCACTTCTGACGTACAGGCTTTAGACATTGATTTCACCGGCCTCATTGGCAAGGAGAAATACACGAATGTGAAAAACTGGATTAAAGCTATGGAAACCATGCAGGAGAAGATGAAGAAAAAAGACCGGTTAGACCAATTTCAAGATTCTGAAGGCATCGTTACGCCTTGAATTGTTAATGATTTTAATAGTAAAAAAGAGGGGTAAAATTGAAATATTTTACTCCTTTTTATTTTTCCATACACCCCAATACCTTTCTGTACCTTCGCCCCAGATTTCAGAACGATGACAAGCATGTTGCCTGTCGGGAAGTCTGACGCAGCAGAATGTACAATAAGGAAAATCACGTAATACAACCCGCAGCAGCTACAAGCCAGCTGTCGGTGGTGATGGTTCCCCAGGAGGTCTGGGAGAACGTCGTCTCCGGCATCAACGAGCTGAAGCAGGCTCTTTCGGAGAAGCCTTCATCCACAGCTGACGAGTGGATAGAGTCCAACGCCGCCCGCAAGCAGCCCGGCATCTGCCAGAAGACCTGGCAGACCTACCGCGACCGCCGTCTGATCCCGTTCTCGCAGTTCGGCCACAAGATTTACGTGAAACGCAGCGACCTCAATGCCTTCATGGAGAACCATTACATCACAGCCAAGTAGGAGGAACGCGTATGCTTACAGAAGGTTTCATCAAGGTGCCGCGTTCATTCACGCAGGACCCGCTCTACAAAAACCAGAACGCCAAGGTGCTGCTCTTTCATCTGGTGCTCAACGCCAACTACAAAGACGGCAAGGAACTAAAGCGTGGTCAGATTCACACATCATTCCGCCGACTGGCTGATGAGCTCGGCCTATCGTTGCAGAACGTCCGCACGGCGCTGGCAACACTCTTGCTAACTCAGAAGATAACACGCTCACTCACACACAACTCTCTGCTGATAACCATCTGTGACTATGATGCTTATCAGGGTGCCGTTGCCGATGGCCAACACAGTGAGCAACACGACGGCCAACACACTTTCTCACACGAAGTCGCAGAAAGAAAGTATGCAAAGAAAGAGAACACAAAAGAACTATTTGAAGAAGCAGAGGCGCGCCCCTGTGCGCTCTCCCCACCTCAGAAAGAAGAGGCTGTCGTGGTGTTTACTCCGCCTACTTTGGAAGAGGTGGCTGCTTACGTCAAGGCGAAACAATACCACGTTGACCCCAGCCGCTTCTTCAGCTACTATTCAGCCATGGGCTGGAGGACCAAGGCCGGCACGCCCGTAAACGACTGGCAGCGTAAAGTCGACGAATGGGAAAGCAAGGAAACTCATCGTAAGCAATCCACCAGCCCGGTTCAACAGGTCCAAACCGGATTCAACACCAAGCAGGCAGCCAACGAATATGCCATCGCCTCCTTGCTTGCTTAGTATCAACAATATACACGTCACTAAATAACGCAGGCGACGGATGCGCCATACAGCGGTGCTGTTTAGCCTATACAGTGGCGCTGTCTAGCCCATACAGTGGCGTCATTTAGCTCATATTGAAAACCCAAATAAGCCATTATGAACAAATCCTTATTAGAAGCATGCCGAGTGTACCTGCAGAGCGTCCCCGCAATCAGCATCTTGAATGCCTACCGCCTCACTCCACGTGACCACGTCGGAGGCATCTACTACTATCCCTTGGGAAGGAAAGACCCCGAACTGAAGGTGAACGTGGAGCGCAACCAATGGTACTTCAACGACAACCAGCACGGTGATGGGGCAACCAGCCTGGGCATCTTTCTCTTTCGTTTCGTAGGCTCGGACGCAAGCGAGGATGAGATCATCCCTCGTCTGGCAGGCAGGGTTGCCAAGTTCTCGAAGCAGACCATGCAGCACATCAACTGCAAGCCTGCACCCCTTGTGGCCACTGAGGTCGTGACAAAGCCCTTCGGAATGCACATCGGCGGTGGTTTCCAACCCGGCATCTCAGAGGAGGTGCTGAAGGCGCACTGCATGGTGGCATACAGGGTGAAGGACTGGCACCTGGAGAACAATCCCGAGGTGGTACGTCTCCGTGAACTGATGAAACGTACGGATGACCTCACATCACTGTCTGAGGAGGATAGGCGGAGCATCTTTGACAATTTCACGGCCTATCTCGCGATGAAGAACGTCAACGGCGGCCTGCAGCTCTATCATGGCGGGATTTCATATCCCATCGACAAGCCCGGCTACTGTCTGACTGGCGATAAGGACGTAAAGCCAGGCGAGACCTGCTACGTCTACGAGAACATAGCTGACTATCTGGCCCTGATGGAGATGCGCCACAAGAACGGCACTGAGAAAATCATGTCACCCGACCACCACCTCATCATCAACGGGGAGGAGAATATGGAGGCGGTGCTGGACCTCCTTCACAAGCGCTGCGACATCATGCGGGTGGAGACGATCTTTCCCAACGACGATGAGGGACGCCGCCTTTATGCCCGCATCCGTGAGGCTACGAATAAGATGGCAGTGGACGGCTCGGATTCCTATGTCCGACAGAACTATTTCTCTCTGGCTGCGAAGGTGGCCTGCCTGGCTGACCCCTCTCTGGTGGAGGCCGCAAGTCGGAAGATGGAGCAGGATATTGCAGCAGCGATGGACAAGTACCGCAAGGAGCACAGGGACATTTCGCAGCAGGAGAGTCGGCAGGAGCTGTCAGGAAATAATCATCCTCTTAAAATCGTCCTGCCGTCATTTACGGGGAAGGACAGCCTCTCAGAGGCGCCAGACCGCAGGTCAGGCTTCAGAAGATGACGGTCCCGTAACTGCAAACCTACGGTTACTCGCAAGATGTCACTTTGTGATACACCGTCCAAGGCGGCGTATCTGCAAAGTGATCTTGCAAGGGGGATACCCCCTTGACCCCAAGAACAAGAAGTATTTTCCTATGCCCTTAAAACTGTAAAGATAGTTCACAGCATGATAGCGAAGGTTTCATACGTCAAGAGCCTCTCCCGTGCGCTCTGCTACGGCGAGAACGAGAAGAAGGGTGGCGAGGTGCTGCTCTCCGACATGGTGTTCCTCGACCACACGCCGCAGCAGAAGGCGCAGTTCTGGGAGAGCATCTCCAATCCCTACAGGAAGAAGGCGGTGCACATCGTCCTCTCGTTCAGCGACAACGACACAAAGGAACTGCGTGCCATGCCGGAGGATGCACGACGGGTCCGTGAGGAGAAGATCGTGCGGCAGTTCATGGCGGAGCTGGCCCGCAGGGGCAACAACATCACGGACTGCCCCTACGTCTGCTATCACCATGGCAACACGGACAACGAGCACTTCCACCTCTATGTGCTGATGACGACCAATGATCGCCGTAGGCTGCGCACGAAGCTCATCGGCAAGAACGCCACGCTGGCTGCCGCACGGGTGTCATTGGAGTGGCAGATGGAAGGACCGGTGCGCGCCATGAAGCAGGAACGCTACCGCATGGAACGGGAGAAGACCCAAACTCGGGCATCTGCGGAAGCTGGGGTGAACAGCACCGACAGTGGCGGCAAGGTCTACGAGGATGCTGAGGCAAAACTGAAGCATATCCAGGAGAAGATAAACCGCAGGCGTGCAATCGACGAGGCAGCTCAACGCAGAGCAGGCTATGCCGCAACCATCCGCGAGGTGGCAGCGACAAGCCACAGCCGCGAGGAGTTCATCGCAGGGCTCAAAGCCCACGACATGGAGTTCTACGTTGATCCGAAGCACGGATACTCCATTCGTCTGCCTAAAGTGCAGGGCAACGGCAACCACTTTTCCTTTAAGCGGCTAGAGCTGTCGCCAGACATCGTGCCGTATATGGCTGAGCCGAAACCAGAGGTAGTAAAGACGGATATTGGTGAGGGAATACGCAGCAGGACTGGGCTCCACCGTGCAGGCACACCACAGGCCTCACCGAAGCGGAGGCAGTCCGGCAACGGTCTGAGGACGTTACTCACTCAGCAGGGAGGATCGCAGGACGAGAACCGCGAGTATGAGGTCGGCAGCGATGAAGACTACGAGGAGGGCATTGAAAGGGAAAACGGCATGAGAAGATAGAAAGGAGACATGACAATGACAGAAGTAAAAAACTACAAGCCGAAGCGGCGAACGGACAAGTCGAAGGACGAGGCGGAACGCAAGAGCCAGTACGTTATCTTCCGGCTCACCTCAACGGAGAAGGAGGCGGTGCTGACACGGGCATGGGAACTGGGTATACCAGTCTCAGAGTACTGCCGCGCCTTGGTGCTGGGACACGTGCCGGAGAACAGGTCGGACGAGGAGCGAGAATTCCGGCGTAACCTGGTCGGCGAGGCAACGAACCTGAACCAGATAGCGAAGTATCTGAACACCTTCGGTCTCTACCCGGAGTTGGAAGAGTCGATACGGGCCATCGTGGCCAGGCTGGCGCAGCTGGTGCTGTGATTCAATAAACAACATTTCAAAACCATTTAAATCAAGAACATTATGGTTGAACCTACTGAGAACAAGAACATTGAACGTAACGAAGTGAACGGTGCCGGCATCCCCGCGCCGACATCCCTTGAAGCCGAGAATGCAATGAAGGACTTCTTGCATCTAATCTCCGGCCTGACAGAGGCCTTCTCTAATGCTTTCCTTGATAAGGAAGGGCAGGTGAAGGATCTCACTGACAAGGAAGGGCGCGAGCAGGACCGCCAGTTCATGCTCGGCGTACAGGACAAGGTGGAGAAGCTGCTGGCGAACTTCGGTCAGGCCGTGAAGGACTTCGCCAGACGTGCCGCCATGCCCTGCGAGGCAGAGTTGGCAGAGAAGGACATGAAGGAAATTGCCCGCATGAACAACTTCTTCGAGAAGTCGTTCTACTACTTCGTCGGCTGGATGCTGGCAGCATCGCTGGTCTGCTGCATTGGCATCGCCATGATATCGTCGGCGAGCAACAAGAAGAGCGACCTAGAGAGGTGGTACAGGCAGCAGGCTGAAGCCATCACTTTCGGCAATTATGCCATCCAGAACCTGCCCAAATCCTACAAGATCTGGAAGGAGGACTTCCGCCAGCTGACGAAACAACAGCAGGATTCGGTTATGCAGCAATACCAGTACCGCTGATAAAGCGAAACATTCGTAGTACTATAACATCGGCCGTTCACCTTCCCTGCAATCATAGGAGTAGATGAACGGCCAAACAAAAAATCATTTGATATGGCAACACCTACATCATTAGACAAACTGATAGACCGTAGTTCATTAGTAAAGCGTGAACCTGCAGCCTTTATTTTCAAACCAGTTGAGCAAGCCTGCATGAGGAGATACCCTACCCGAGGAGATGTGGAAGTGGCATTTGGCCAAAGTGCATGGGCAATCCCCTGCGAGCCTGCGCCGCCAAAGTGCCCCAGCTCTATCAGCTCGACCGCATCTATGGCAACGGTTCTGCTGCCCACTGGATTCAGTTCCAGCTGGTGAACCTTTTCGTCCTGGCCGACAGCAAAGATAAAGAGAAGGTGGATGCCATCAGGAGCTACGCACCGCTCATGGCCGCCACGATGATGAACTACAAGCTCTCCGAGATCGTTCTCTTCTTCGCCGGCTACGCCACCGGCCGTTACGGCGTCAACGACTGGAAGGACATGGACCTCCGCCGCATTGCCTCCGCCTTCCACCGCGACTTCCTCCCCGTCCGCCTGCACTACGTCGATGAGATAGAGCGGGCAAGACAGCATGCGGAAATGAAGACGAAGCTGGGAATGACTTAAAGTGATGGAACGTGAATTCTTTCAGAATCTTTTGAAGGTAACAGAAAGCCGGGAAGGAAGAGGAAGATGCCCAAGTAGGAAAAGATGAGGCCAGAGACTGTGGCCAGGGACAGGGACTTCCAGAAGGTGCTCTCGCCGGTGCCAAAGAGGAAAGGCAGGAAGCCTAGGATTGTGGACAGGATGGTCAGTGAGATGGGGATGATCTTGGCATTCCACGACATCACAAACACCTGCTGTGCAGGCAGATGGGGATGGCGACGCCGGATGTTGTTATACTCATCCGTGAGGTAGATGCCCGCGTTCACTGTCAGGCCGCAGAGCAAGATGATGCCGGCCAGTCCGCCTTCGCCGAAATCGGTATCAGTAAGCCAGAATGCCAGGAAGGTGCCTATCAAGGCGACGGGGACCGTCATGATGACGGCGAATGGCTGCCGGAGAGAGTTGAACAATACAGACGTGATGACGAAGATGACGCCCAGGACCAGCAACACCAGCAGGAACTTTGTTGGGAGCGACTCCTCCCACATCGAGAAGCCCGTGGTCTTGGCCTCAAATCCCATCGGCAGATGCTTGTTCAGGTCGGCGACCTTCTTCTGGAGCATCTCCTCCCCGATCTCCGGCATGCCTACATATTCGAACTGCAGCACCAGACAATATTGCTGGTTCTCCCTGACTATGTTGTCCGGCTGCTGCAATTGTTTCACTCTGGCAATGTCCTTCAGCTTCACCGCACCATGGGGCGTCACCAACTCCGTGTTCATCAGCGCCCAAAGGTCTACACCACTCTGCTGCTGTGGCTTCAGTCTATATACAGTATGGCGCTCATCCATCAGCATGTTGTCTTTCCCTGTCTGGGCAAGCAACTGCATGACGGCGTCGGCAACTTCAGGGAGCAGGAGGTTCCTGCGTGCCACATCTTCATTATTCAGCACCATTTCATATTCAGAATAGTCGTCCATGAAGAAGTTGCGGCGCGAGTCTATCTGCAGTTTCTGTACCCTCGGGTTCCGATCCAGCGTGTCGCGCAGCTCGCGGGCATAAGCCATCAGCTGTTCATAGTTGTAGCCAGAGAGGTTGACCACGAAATCGCCGGCCTCTTCTTGCACACCATTGCTGAACCGCAGGTCACCGGGTCCGTTGACGCTCCAGGTGCCCCCGCCGATGAGGAGCGCATTGCTCACGATGCTGTTGCGCGCCTGCAGCACCAGTCCCTTGTCCATCGCCTCACGGGTGAACTCAACGCTAATCTCAGCCCGGCGCGGTGAGGTGACCGAGGTGACGAAGCGCTTGATGCCATCGCAGGTGGTGAGCACCGCCTCCATCTGCCTGAGCGACTGCTGCATCATGTCCATCGTCCCGCCATTGGGCAGGCTGGCAGTGATGCTGATCGTCGGGCCGATGGAATCTTGGCTGAAACTATCGTCGTGACGACCGCTCTGCATGAAAAGGCGCAGTGTGCCACCCGTCAGCTGGTCTGCCTTGGGCCGCACGATGCCTTGATACACCTCACTGCCCAGCGTCAGGTTATAGAGGCGGGCGGGCAACGAGTCGCTGTCAATCTCAGCAGGAAGAAGAAAGAAAGGCAGTCCGAAGACGAAGACGAGGACGACTGCCAGCGCTACCCTGTGTTTGCACATACATTGCAGGAACCTGCTGTACCAATGGGTGAACCTCACGATACGTCGCAGCTGCTGAATGCTGTTTGGTGAACGGCTGGGATCCACAGCCATGTTCATTTGCACCGAGGGCACAAAGAACATTGCCACAAAGAGCGAGACGGCAAGGTTGATTACGACAACCAGGACGAAGTCGGTTAGCTTCACCTTTTCCTCCTCACTCAGGAAGAACACCACCGAGAGCGCGCCGATGGTGGTCAGCGTCGCGGCAAGCATGGGCAGGAATACCTTAATGTTATGCCTGAATCTGAGGTGATTGCACATCACGATGATGTTGTCGATGATCAGGTTCAGCGATATCGTCATCCCAGCCAGGCTATAGATGTGGATCTCTACATCTGCGAAATAGTAGATTGCTGCGGCTATGGTGAGGTTCACCAGCAATGACAGCAACACCAGTGCCACTATCTTCTTGTCGCGGATGGCAATGAACATGAACAGCAGCAGAATCAGGATGGTGATGGTGCTGCGCAGGTAGACGGCTTTGAGGTCTTTGGCAAATTGATCGACGGCCTCACTCTCCTGATGGCAGACGTAGCCTTCAGGAAGCTTGCTGGCAGAGAGGCTCTCCATCAGCGCAGCCACCTGCCGGTTGACGGCCATCTGGTTGGCACGGTCCTTCGTGCTGATGTCAACGAAGAGCGTGTTCAGGCCGTTGATGCGATAAGCGGAGTTCTCTGCCGTGGTCTGCCGTTCAGCCTTCACGAGCGAAGACAGATTGACCAGGTTGCCTTTCCCGCTGCGCAGGTAAATCCCCGACAAGTCGAGCGTGTCAGCATCCCGGGCATCAATCACCGCCCGCGTAAAGCGCAGTTCGCCATCCTCTTGCCGAAGCGGAACCAGGCCAATGCTGTGTTGATTGAAATGCTCCGAGATGGCCGTCTGCAACTGGCTCGGACTCAGCCCAAGCGAGTGCAGCTGCTCCGGGTCGTAGCTGAGCACCATTTCCTGATGTGCCGTATTGCGGAGCCTCACCTCCCCCACGCCGGCAATCTGACTGAGCCAGGGTACCACCTGCGCTTCCACCACATGCTGTATGTCAGCGATGTCGTCAGGCGAACTGATGGAGTAGGAAATCGCTGCGCTGCCGGCATCGTCCCCGTCGGCGCTCCGGAACGAGATGGAGGGGTAGCTCACGTCCTTGGGCATGTCTTTCCAGGCCCGCTTCACCAGCGCAGAAGCCTCCATGCGTGCCGTGCTTAGGTTGACTGCCTTGTCGAGGCTCAGGCTCACCATGCCGCCGGTCGAGGTGGTGTACGACTTTATCCCTTCCAGCCCGTTCATCCTCGAGAGCATCTGCTCCAGCACGTGGGTGGCGCTGCGCTCCAGCACCCGGGGCGACGATTCGGGGGCAGTGTACTCCACCGTCAGCGCCGGCAGGCGGTCGGAGGGCACTGTCCGCACCGTGAGCTTCGGCACGAGGGCAATGCCGATGAGCGACAGGCAGACGAAGCCGACGATGATGGCGAACGACGGGATTCTGAAGGGATTATACTGCATTAGCGTGTGAGCAAGTTGAAGTCGTAGCTGTCCACGAGGGGTAGGTTGTGTTCAAAGTCGTAGAGCGTGAGCTTGCGAATCTTGTAATAGTATTCCCAGAAGAGCTGCAGGGCCGAGATGTAGTTGGTCTGCGCCTCCTGCTGCCGGTTGTGTGCCAGCAGGACATCGTTCACGTTCGCCTTGCCAATGATGAAGCGGGCACGAATCTGGCTGCTGGTGATGTTGGCGATGTCGTAGGCTTGCAGCGACGATTCCACCAGCGACTTCTGAATGTCGAAGTTGCCCAGTGCGAGGGTCACGTCGTCCTCTATACTCTGCTCCTCCTGCCGGGCGTCGATGGTGGCGATGTCGAGGTTGTTCTTTGCCTTGTTGAGGCGTCCGCGCCGCAGTCCCCAGTCCACCAACGGAATAGTCAGCGACACGGACACGAGCTCCTGCTCAAGCGGCCGGCGGAAGGCGCCGCTGAACGTCTCGGCATACTGGTTGAAGCCCACGCTGGCGTTGAGCTGCACGTTGAAGGAGTTCTCCACCTTGGTGCGCTTCAGTTCCCGCTGGCTTTCCAATATGGCAATCCGCTTGGCGAGCAGGGCGGGGCTGTTCGCCTTAGCCCTCTGAAGGGCTTCCTGCAGGTCGACCTTTCTGTATGCCGGCATCTCTGGCAGCACCACCTTGATGTCGGCGCCGCTCTCCATGTTCAGGTATTTGGCCAGCGCGCTCATCGCCCTCTTGCGGTTGATGCGGGCATATTCCAGGCTGTTGCCGGAGTTCAGCACGTCGAGCTGCAGGATCAGCAGGTCGGCCTTGGTGATGGAGGCAATCTTGAACCTGCGCTGACCGATGACATAGAGCGAGTCGGCCGACGCCTTGCTCTCCTGCGCCAACTCGTAGTTTGCCTGCGCCAGGGCAGCGGCGAAGAAGAGCTGCACCACCTCCTCTGCGACGCCCTGCATGGCATAGACCAGCTGGCGTCGGCTCTTCTCAAAGCGCTGCGGCTCTATCTTCTTGTCCCATTTGAACGCGTTGAAGCCGAGCAGCGACTGGCTGTAGCCAATTCTGACAGGTATGCTGGAGAACTGCGTGTAGGGGTTGTCGCCCAGGTTGCGCATATACTGCAGTTCGGTGTCCATATAGAAGGCGCCGCCCAGCGCGTCGAAGTTCTGCGACAGGTGCAGGCCGCCGTCGGCAGCGTAGTTCTGTTGCTGGCGGTAGATGTCCAGGTCCTGCTCTGAGTCGTAGCGCTTGGTCACGAAGCGGTTGTAGGTCACAGGCGTCAGCCGCATCGACACTGAGGGCAGCCGCTCGGCCTTGAACGTGCGGTACTGCCAGTAGGAATAAAGATAGTTGTTCTGCTCCCTGAGCACTGTCAGCGAGCTGTCGTTGGCCAAGGCAATGGCCTCGTCGAGGGTGATGGTGTGCTGCGTCTGTGCCGCTGCCTGCATGCAGGTAGCCAGCATAGCGCATACAAGCGCGGCTCTTACGCTATTCGTCGTTATTGTATAGTGCATACGTCGTGGTAAAATAAGCTATAAAGCAGTGGTACTACAAAGATGCTGACCAGCGTTCCGATGCCAAGAGCGGCAATCATGGCGAGAGCCAAAGGGCGCTGAAGCTCTGAGGTGAGATCGCCGGTGAGGAAGAAGGGCACCATGCATAATAGCGTGGTGAGTGTGGTCATGAGGATGGCCCTGATCCTCCGCCTGCCAGCGGTGTGGATGGCGCCGAGCATGGGCATGCCATCGCGGCGGAGATGGTTGATGGTGTCAATCTTCAGGATGCTGTCGTTGATGACGATGCCGCAGGAGGCGATGATGCCGATGCACGACATGATGTTCAGGCTGTAGCCGCAGAGCCAGAGCACCAGCAGGGCGAACGCCACATCGATGGGGATCTCGGCAAGGACGATGAGGGGCTGCAGAAAGCTCTCGAACTGGGCGCAGAGCACGAAATACATCAGCAGCAAGGAGACGAGCAGTATTTCCATCATGCCAAGGACCAGCTGCCGGCTGCCCACGTAGTCGCCGCTCGCCTCTGCCTTCCATCCCTTGTGCTGCCCCGCCTTATAGTCGTCGACAACTGCTGCCGCCCGCTTCTCAGCCTTGTCTACATTGCGAAAGACAAAGGGATAGTATTCTCCGTCCTTCCCCGCCATAATCTTCTTCGGGCCCGCTGCCGGACGGGAGTGCACGAATGCGGTCAGGGGGATCAGGCTTCCCTCGCTGCCGGCGGCGTGGACCATGGCGTTCGCCATGTAGTGGCCATAGTCCTTATCTTCATCTCCTGCCACTATCCTCAGGCTGCCCTCAGTCGTATTCAGCTTGCCCAGCGCTGCACTGCCAAAGCCTTGGCTGAGGGTGCTCACGATTTCGTTCTTGTCTACGCCATATAGCGCTGCTTTCGCCAAGTCCACATCGAGCACGATCTGGTTCTGCATGGCAATGGGGTCGGTATAGGCATCGGTGAGCTGCATCAGCCTGAGGCGCTGTTCCCCGATCTGCTTCTCCCCAGGTTCGGCAGCGTTTTCGTATGCAAGACGGACTTCGAGTGGCGGCTCGTCGGTGGGGAAGAGACGGTCGAAGATGTTGTCGGCCGGGCTGAGCTGCATCACTGCCACAGGGTAGTGCCGGTCGATATAGTGGCGGAGGTTCTGTTTCAGTAGTTCCAGACTGTCCGTACTGCCGGCATTCATGAACAGCAGCGCCTCGTTCGAGGATAGTCCTTGCAGCTCGCTGAGCGAAGACCTCTGCGTGCCGATGGCGGCTGAGGCGCTGCTTTGCCTGAGGCCAGAGAGAAGTTCTGTGACTCGCCGGGCATTCTCTGCCTCGCCGATGTTCTCATTCCAGTCTATGTTGACATTCATCTCGATGTGGCTCGTCCGTGGCATCTGCTCCTTTGGCAAGAGCAGATAGCCTACAAGGCAAAGCGGCAAGGCTAGGGCCGAGGCGAGGACAACCTTGCGCGGATGAGCGAAGAAGCGGTCGGCGATGCTGTCGTAGGTCTGCGTTACAAGCGCGTTCTCATGCGCCACGAACTTGGCCCAACGGCTATTCTGATGGTCGCTGATCACCTTGGAGAGACCCATGTAGACTATCGGCAGCAGCACGATGGACACCACATACGAGGCTGCCAGACCTGCCGTGATGGCGAAGACCTGGTCGGCGAAGAGTGCTCCAGCCATGTCGCTGAGGAACATCAGCGGCGCAAAGACCACGATGGTGGTGAGCGAGGAGCTGAGCGTGGGCGTGATCATCTCAGCCGTACCGCGGCGGCATGCCTCGAGCAAGGACAGCCCGCGGCGTTCGTACTGCTCAATGTTCTCGGTTACCACAATCATGTTGTCGATCATCATGCCCACCACCAGGATGAGTCCGGAGAGGCTGATGATGTTCACTGAATGGCCGAAGAGGAAGAAAGCCAGCAGCGTGAGAATCAGCGCTACTATCAGACTGATGCCCATGGCCAGAGGCGTGCGCATGTTGCCCATGAAGAAAAGCGCCGAGAGGAACATCAGCAGGAAGCCCAGCGCGAAGTTCTGAACGAGCGAGCTGATGGCGTCGTCCAACAGCTGAGTCTGACTGCGGCTGACGTTGAAGCCGATGTCAGGATACTGGCTGCTGAAGTCAGCCAAGGCCTTGTTGAGGTCTTTCTCCAGACTGCCCATCTTCGTTGCCTCGCGTTTGATCACCGACATCACTATTGCCCGCTTGCCGCCGGCCAGGCGTTGTCCTTTGGCCTGGTCTGCCGACAGCTGCACCTGGCAGAAGTCAGAGATGCGGTACATCCTGCCCGCATGCTGGAAGGCGATGCCTGCCACATCCTGCTCCGATCGCAGGTTGCTGCCCAGCCTGAGGCTGTACTCGTAGTAGCCTTCCCTGACGGTCATGGTGGCGGGGCTGATGTCGGCGCTGCTGATGGCCGTGGACAGGTCGGTCATGGTGATGCCCGCCTCGTCCATCTTGCTGCGGTCGGGCATCAGCACCAGCTCCTGTTCGGGCAGTCCGCTGATGTCCACCATGGCAACCTCCGGCAGCTGCTCTATCCTGCGCCGCACCACCTCGTCGGCCAGGCGACTCATCTCGAGGAACTTCTGCGCGTTGCCTTGCGCGTAAGGCTGGTCGGTGCGCAAGGTCATGCTGATGGTCATCACGGGGATGTCGGTGGCACTAGACTTCGTGGCCTCGGGGCGGCCGATGCCGTCGGGCAGCTGACCGGCAATCTTGTCGATGCGCTCGTTCACGTCGATGAGCGCCAGGTCGATGTCAGTGCCGTAACGGAACCGCAGGCGCAAGATGCCCAGCCCGTCCTCGGTCTCGCTCTTGATGTCGCTCAGGCCTTCCACGACAAGCAGCTGACGGCGCAAGGGTGCCACCACGCCGTCCTCGATCTCGCGCGCTGACTTGTTCTCTCCCGTCACCTGAACCGTGATCTCGGGTATGGGAATCGACGGCAGCAGGGATACCGGCAGGGCAGAGTAGGATGCAAGGCCTATCAGGCACAGTGCCGTGAAAACCATGCAGACCGATATGGGATGTCGCAACAGGAATTTCATGTCCGCCTTGTTTATCGCTTGTCTGCCATCACCTTTACCTTCGTGCCATGCGAGAGGTTGCGCCCTCCCGTGACGATCACCTTCATACCGGGCTCCAGTCCTTCGGTGACGACATAGTCGTTCATGTTCTCCGCGCCCGTCTGCACGTAGTTCCAGCAGGCGCAGCTATCCTTGTCGAGGGTGAAGACCACCTTCCTGCCCGAACGCAGCGTCACGGCAGTCTTCGGAACAACAAGTTGTTTAGGTAACTGCTTTTTGATGCTGACGTGCAGGTTCATGCCGTTGATGAGCAGCGGATCGTCGTTGAGCCGGGCCTTCACCTTCACCAGTCCGTCCTCGCCTACGGTGGGATTGATTTCAGTGATGCGCCCCGTTATGCTGTGCGCGTCGTCGGCAAAGCCTTTCGCACTGATCGGGTCACCAACACGAATCAGCGCGAGCTCACTTTCCAGAACCGTGAACTCCACCTCCATGGCGTGGGTGTCGATGATGCGGCAGACGGGCGTGCCCGATGTCATGTTGTTGGCCTTGGCGCTGACATTGGCGACGACGCCGGCGAAGGGCGCGCGCAGATGGGCCTGGGAAATGTTGTACTTCGCAAGCTCAATATCCGAAAGGCTTCTGTCGTAGCCGCTCTTCATGCGTGCCAGGCGCATCATCTCGGCGGGCACCTTCTGCAGCTTATCGGGGTCGTAGCCTTGGCCGATGAGGAAATCCTGCAGCTCCAACTTCGCCTGGTCCAGGGACATCGTTGCCTGCTTGAGGGCGAACTTCAGCGCGTACATGTCGAGGCTGGCGATGACCTGCCCCTTCGCCACACGGCTGCCGTTCTTCACGTAGACCGCCGATATCATGCCTGCTGAAGGGAAGGCCATGTCGGCATAGCGCGAAGCCTGCACGCGGCCGTTGCTGATGATCTCGTGCGAGAAGGTGCTGTAGCCGAGCTCCTCCATGGTCACTACATTGTCCTGCACCGCCAGCTTGGTGCTGACTTCTGTTTCGTTCTTCTGAGGCGCCTTGCCGGTGCAGCCACTCAGCAGCACGGCGGCAAGGAGCAAGCCCAATGTTTTATCTTTCATCATCATGTCTATTTTCCGGTATTCGTCCTGCAATGCTTTTATATCTTACCCATCCCCACACCCGGCTGTCGCTGGAATTGCGGCGGTTGTCGCCCAGGACAAAGTAGTAGGGATTCTCTTTGTCAACGGGAATTATAAGCGGTCCGTAGTTGTGCGTGTTCCAGCGTGAGCCTTTCGGGAAGCCGACGCTGTAGATGGTGTCGCCCTCAATAGTGGGTCTAACAGTATGGGGGAGGCGCAGCTTCTTCCCGTTGATATATGCTATGCCATGGCGGATCTCAACCGTGTCGCCCGACATGCCTATCAGGCGCTTGCAATACAAGGCGGCGCTGTCTGTAGGGCAGTTGAAGACGATGATATCCCCACGCTGCGGCATGCCCAGGCCGGGCGCACGGTGATAGCCCCAGTCCTGCCGCTGGTCGAACCGATAGAGCTGGGGCAGGAGGAAGAAGCCGTATTGGATGACGGGAATATCGTAGACACGCCTGGGCAGGCGGGCACCATACTGCGTCTTGTCCACCCACACCAGGCTCTTCGCCATAATGGTGCCTTCCATGCTGGGCGATGGCACCCACCTGATCTCGCCGATGAAGGTGCCGACGAAAGCAAGCAGGCAGATGGCTAAAACGAGCCAGCGGCTATACTTCCAGACTTTTCTATGACGCTTGCTTCTTTCCATTTACCTATAGGCTATTAACACATCGTCCGACTCGTAGGTGTGATACACTGCGTTGAGCATGTCCTGCCATTTGGGTACGCTCCGATACACCTCTCTCCTTCCCCTGGCTTTCACAATGGCTCGGTTCAGGTTGTTCCCTTGCCGGAGCACTATGATGCTGCCTGGCTCAGAAAAATCATAACCGGCAATATCCGTCAGTCTCATCGGCGCTTGGAGATAGAACTCCGGCACGAGGTAGGCTTCATAGAATGGGTTGCTATTCTCGGTTATCACCACATTGAGATTGGCGTTCTGCTTTGCTTCCTTATCCAAGAACGCCATCATGGCTGCCTTTCCATAAGCGGCAGGCTTTAAGACTACTGCGGCAAGCCCACCGATATTTACAAGGAGCAACAGCACTGCTAGACATCTCACAACATACCGGTTACAATGTCCGACGAGCGTCTCATAGCCCCAGACCATGAATAACGGCAGAAGGGGGATGACGGGAAATAAAAATCGGAGTTCCTTGTGCGCAATCAAGCTGTGGCAGACAATGAAAAAGATGAAAGCCCATACGGCTGGATTCTGGTAGTGCCTGACAATGCTGATGACAAAAGAGCCGTAGATGGCTAGTCCCCACAGGACAGTCGGCACGGTCAACAACAGAATCAGATAGGTATACCATGGGGACACACCGAAAGACGCAGCCACTTGTCTGACGATGTTCAGGTTGAAATAATTGTAAGGGGCAAAGACCCAGACGCCGTAGAACCAGGAGTCCAGCAGGAAAGCAAGGCAAAGGACAAGGATGAAACCGGCGAACAGCGACAGCCACTGCTTCCACTGATAACGCTTAATGGCAATACCCCAAGCGAGCAGGCCGAGGAAAGCAAATGCCAGCTGATAACGGAACTCGAAGCCCAGGCCGCACAATATTCCGATGCCAAGCATCTGCCACGGAGAAGCCTTGTCGTATTTCATCACCTGCGCGAGAACCAAGAGCAGCAACGCGGCGCTCAGTGTCTCGGAAGAAAACCTGACGCTGATTAGTGGCAGGTACCAAAAGAACAACGCCAGTATCAATAGAAACGGCCTGTGCTTGACTTCGTCACCGGCTGCATCGACAAAGGCTTTTATCGCCAGGAGCATCAGTATGGCAGCTGCAAGGCGCAAGATGAATGTCTGTGTGAATGGGTTGTGACATCCAAGGAAGTCTGTGCCCTTGATCAACCCCATCGCCAGGACGGGTTGTAGCGTGGGCCGTATTTGTTCGGCATACTCCCACGCCATGGCCTGTGAGGAGTTTATTCCTAGCTTGTGGCAGGCGAACTCAACGATCTGGAAGTGCTCATCCGGATGCAGGTAGCCCGTGCTGTTCCAGGCACATAGCACATAAACGACTAAAGCCACAGCCATCACGACGGCTGTGGTCCTCGCATTCTTTTCTATATAGGCATGACTAATGTTCATATTATATAGATCTGCCCTCAATGTCGGCTTTGTCTGTTCCTTCCACCAATGATTTTATTCTACGCAATTACTTTAACGTGAGTTCGATGAATTATAAGTGCTTATAAATTTGGTGATTAGCGAAATTTGTTGTAACTTTATAGTGTTGAAATACAAAGAAACAGACAAAAATCGCTATGATCACCGAGGACAAAATTACTGAAATTTATTGTATGGCAGATGATTTCTGCAAAGTTTTTGATGCGCAGATGAAAAAATACACGATACAGGCCCAGAATAAGCGCGAATATCACCGGGATTCGACGTTGTCGAAGGCTGAGGTAATGGTTATCATGATTCTGTTCCATGGTTCGGGCTATCGCTGCCTGAAGCATTTTTACTTGCAGCATGTATGTAAGCACCTGAGGCATTTGTTCCCAAAGACAGTCTCCTATAACCGCTTTGTCGAACTTGAGCATGAGGTGGCCATACCTCTGGCCATATTTATCAAGAAGGTTCTTTTGGGTAAGTGCACGGGAATCAGTTTTGTAGACAGCACACCGCTTCGGGTATGCCGTAACCAACGTATACACATACACAAGACTTTCAAGGGAATAGCCCAAAGGGGCAAATGCTCCATGGGATGGTTCTTCGGCTTCAAACTTCATCTGATTTGTAATGAGAAAGGTGAGTTGTTGAACTTCATGATTACACCAGGTGATGTTGACGACAGGAAGCCACTGGACTACAAGGCATTCGTGGAAGTGCTCTATGGAAAACTTGTCGGTGACAAAGGATATATCGGCAAGGATTTGTTTCAGCGTCTCTTTGTGGACGGGATACAACTGATAACCAAACTGAAGAACAACATGAAGGGAGCCTTGATGAGCGTTTCCGACAAGCTCCTGCTTAGAAAGAGAGCCATCATCGAAACCGTCAATGACGAGTTGAAGAACATTGCTCAGGTGGAGCACTCGAGGCACAGAAGCGTCGAGAACTTCGTGGTCAATACACTGGCAGCCTTGGCTGCATATTGCTTTTTCCCAAAGAAGCCCTCCATTGCAGTTGAACGTTCCATTGACCGTCAGCTTACTCTGTTCTAAATTCATCGAACTCACGTTACTTTAGTGTACAAACCTGAATGATGGGATTGTCTCCCTCTTTAATGGAATTCACCATGTCAATATCTCTCTGGGTCAGAATTATGTCAGATTTCATATATTCTTCGAGGAAGAGCCGGGTTGATGGGTCTTTGTTTCCCAGCTTTTTCAGAGCAGCCGTAATTTTCCCTTCATCTTTCTTCGTTATGTTATCTCCTGCCTTGTATTTTACAATATCCGTCTTCATGTCATAAAATCGGGAAGCGTCAATGGCGAAGTAGCATTTATTGCCTTTTACGTTGGATATCATAATTGAACTGCCAAGCCCCATGTCGTTGATCATATCCGAAGCATAAACATCGCTCTTACAATCATTTTGGTTCAGAGAATAAAGGTAATAAACATGGTTATGCACCAAGTTCATCATCATTTTGCCTTTGACGAAGAAAACCTTTGAGAGATAGGTCTTGCCATTTGACTTTCTGATTTTGTCAGCAATGTTGTCGAAGTCCTCCGTTATCCATTTCGTGGGAATCTGATTCTTGCCAAAATCAAAGTAATACTTAGGATAAAACTTGTCAAGGCTTACCGAAAAAACAGAAGAGGAGAATTCCTGCTTGCTATATATTTTGCCGTCCAGACTGCAGAAAACGTTGTCACAAGAATGCAGGAAGGAAGTGCGCTTATCATATTTCAGAAACTTTGCCTTGACTTTTCCTGCTTTGTCTATCACCTTGAAGTTATACCAATCTGCCGGATTGGACGAACTGTCATGGTAGTCCAAATAGACAACCAGATTGTCTTTGTCTAAAACCGCAAAAGAACCAATGAACATGCCGGTCTTGGTCTGGGAGACCATCTGCCCATCAACGGAATAGCGCATAAAGCAACCTTTGCTGTTGTCCAACAGTATGATTTGGTTATTATAGCTGTCATAGCACACATCATCGAGTGATGTGTATTCTTCAGGTCCGCTCCCTTGTCGCCCGATACGCCTGATGAACTTGCCATTTGGGGCAAACAGCAATATTGCGCTTTTTATTCTGTCGAATATCAGGAAGTCTCCGTTTCCCAATATTTCCAGCTTCGTTATTTCACCGACCAAAGATTCGTTTGTCGTCTCAAGAGGAACTGAGACGACAGAAGAGAATAGGTCGGAATAGCGTGCGACGCGATAACCTTCCAGAGGCTTAATCTTGAATTTCTCAACCTCTGGATTATCTGGCTCTACATAGTCTGCGAGCCGCTCTTTATTGGACTCGCAGGATGCAGTAAGCAAAACAAGGCTTACAGCAACCAATAATCGTGAAATACCAGAAAAATGGGGCCTTACCATAAATGCCTTATTTTATAATTCCCTACAGGGATATGTCGCGCACTCCCAAACATGAGCAACATCTCCTTTCCCTTCTTTGCCCTCCTCTACATGTGTGCAACTCTTGTATTTTCCCGGATAGGTTTCGATTTTCTTCATTCCGATACCAATGCCGGTATCTATATTGGTCTCATATGTGATGGTGCAGTTATGCTCCCGGCAATAATAATCTTTTCTGTCCCACCAAGAAGTTGAATTACTATCCTCATAGGAGGAGGTGCCATTCGTGTTGGCAGAATTTCCGTTTGAGTTGGTTGAATTTCCATTCGAATTCGATGAACCGCCATTAGTGTTGCCTGCAGCGGCAAGATTCATGCTTGATTTGTTCATGTCATAGTTGTCTGCAGCAATGTAGATGTTGGTGCCGAAAGCGACGGCGACAAGTGCGATGCATAGCACGTTGACAATATTCTTTAATTTCATAGCTTCTTGTTTAATTTTCTAATGTTCATAAAACACGAGTATGGGGTTGCCCTCAATGTCGGCCTTATAGGCAATTTTCTTTAGAGATTTGAGAGAGTTGATGGTCTTAACCCTTTTCATCTCTTTCTTTAAGACTTTGATGTCCAGACCGCCAAAGGCAGAAATGAATTCCTTAGAATCAGAGCCAACGATGTTTACAATTGATTTGCCTTTTAGAACATCATCTATTTCATCCTCTACGTATAACCTGCCATCAATTTTGTGGGTGCTGCCGGTCTTCCGCTCATACCAATAGTAGCCATCATGTTCCGGCACGAGTGGCACCAGACAAATCAAGCTATCTGATGCAAAGATCTTGTTGAAGCTCGGGGCATAGCCTTTCTTTTGACAGAAGCTGTAATAATCAGATAGGTCAAAAGCACCCAGTTGCGATATTTCTTTCTTAGTCGGGATAGGCTTGTCCATCTTGATAACATATTTTCCTTCTATATCTCCGTTCTTCCCATAACTGAAAATGGTGTCATTAGCAAACTTTGAAAACAGCACAGTATCTCCAACTTTTGCGAAATGGCGATTAGCAAAAGCAACGTAACGACCGGCCTTGACTGAAACTGGACTTATCAAATCGAACCTCTTAACGACTTCCTGACAAATGCCGTCCGACACCTCAAAGCAATAATTGTTTCCATCTGAATATGTACCCAGCAGATTTGCAAAAATGATGTTCCCGTCAGGACAGCACTCAACATCATTAACCCCAATCAGATTGAAATTAGCCCTTAATGATTTGATCAAACGCCCTGCTGCAGTATAGAAGTTAGCCTGATTCCTTATTCTGTCAATGATAACCATATGTCGGTCATTCGTCACGGCGAAGTTTGTAGCCTCTATATATTCTTCAGGTCCCTCACCTTGATGCCCGATTTCTCCGATAAAATTACCACTAGTCTTGCTGAAGGAGTAGACTTTACGATTATCTGTTAGGATAACCACAGTATCGCCGATGCATGCCACCTTCTTGATCTTGCCTATCAGACAGGAGTCGTTGGTTTCCAACTGGATACAAGCGATCTTGGAGAAAGTCCTCTCAACATCGTATTTATTAGATGACGGGGTCTTAAAGTCGATGTCAACCGAACTGCTGTTATTAACCACACGATCCGAGCATGAGCTTATGGCGGCTAATACAGCGATTAGCCCTACCAACAATCGAATACGAAATTGCTTCGATATCATAAGTTTGAGATTAGTCGATTACTTTGATGTTCTTATACCCCTGGTCTGAAATACGGCAATTATTGTTATCATCTTTTTCGCATTTAAGATGAGTCACAGAAAACTTAATAGTCTTACCCCTTTTATAGCCAAAATATTCATGTCCATCAATAGTCACCGCACCGTTTCTATCAGCAGTTTGCTCTATAGTTTCAGTGTTCTCATGCAGAGCATGCTTACAAAGTACCGTTGCACCCCCATCGCACTCTAGTTTGCCAGTTCCATCTGTCGATGAACCTTGAGTGCCATTCCCATTCGTGCCAGAGGTGCTATTAGTACTTGATGTGCCATTACTGTTAGATGAACCATTAGAGTTGGAAGAGCCGTTGGAGTTAGATGTACTTTGGGCCTGCAGCGAGTTTGAAGTCTTAAACTCATAGTTGTTTTCTGCGATGTAGATGTTCATGCCGAATGCGACAGCAATGAGCGCAACGCACAGCGCGCTGATAAAATCTTTAACTTTCATTGAATTGGAATTTAGTTATTGTAACGTGAGTTCGATGAATTATAAGTGCTTATAAATTTGGTGATTAGCGAAATTTGTTGTAACTTTATAGTGTTGAAATACAAAGAAACAGACAAAAATCGCTATGATCACCGAGGACAAAATTACAGAAATTTTTTGTATGGCAGATGATTTCTGCAAAGTTTTTGATGCACAGATGAAAAAATACACGATACAGGCCCAGAATAAGCGCAAATATCACCGGGATTCGACGTTGTCGAAGGCTGAGGTAATGGTTATCATGATTCTGTTCCATGGTTCGGGCTATCGCTGCCTGAAGCATTTTTACTTGCAGCATGTATGTAAGCACCTGAGGCATTTGTTCCCAAAGACAGTCTCCTATAACCGCTTTGTCGAACTTGAGCATGAGGTGGCCATACCTCTGGCCATATTTATCAAGAAGGTTCTTTTGGGTAAGTGCACGGGAATCAGTTTTGTAGACAGCACACCGCTTCGGGTATGCCGTAACCAACGTATACACATACACAAGACTTTCAAGGGAATAGCCCAAAGGGGCAAATGCTCCATGGGATGGTTCTTCGGCTTCAAACTTCATCTGATTTGTAATGAGAAAGGTGAGTTGTTGAACTTCATGATTACACCAGGTGATGTTGACGACAGGAAGCCTCTGGACTACAAGGCATTCGTGGAAGTGCTCTATGGAAAACTTGTCGGTGACAAAGGATATATCGGCAAGGATTTGTTTCAGCGTCTTTTTGTGGACGGGATACAACTGATAACCAAACTGAAGAACAACATGAAGGGAGCCTTGATGAGCGTTTCCGACAAGCTCCTGCTTAGAAAGAGAGCCATCATCGAAACCGTCA
>Ga0310695_10004185_pt1 | contig 27048 bp, 21 predicted proteins | sample RumenRJG_04DNA_FD_203882 | JGI IMG/M metagenome (GOLD analysis project Ga0310695, IMG submission 203882) | Bovine rumen microbial communities from Lethbridge, Alberta, Canada - RJG_04 (v2) (version 2) | ecosystem: Host-associated > Mammals > Digestive system > Stomach > Rumen | place: Canada... | reverse complement strand
CTGCAGACCTGCGGCCATGGCCATGTCTGCGGCCTGCTCGCTGGCCTCGGCCTCGCTGCGGGCATCCACCTCGAAGGTGTGGCTCTCATTGTCGAAGTCCACCACCTCGACCATGTAATTATTGTACCTGGATGAGCGGTAACCCTTTTTACCTTTTTGGCTCTCAGCTTGTTCGGGAGAACCCAGGAATGATATGTTATAAGAAGCTGTCATAATTAATTGATTTTTAGATGTTAATAATCATTGTCTCTGTTGTCGCGTATAACCTTTTTACGGTGCTAATCAAGTAAGGGCTACTAGTGATACGCCTGCAAGGCTTGACCGAAATAATCCATCCTTCAAGGACGGGCCATTTTTATCGCAGGGAAAAATTGTGGATTATTTCGAGGCAACTGTGCTTGGCCTTGCAGTATCACGATGCCCGCTAACTTTGCGCCGGAAAAAGTTATACACCCAGCGACGACAGGGACAATGTCACATCAGAAAATCATCATGGCGGCTTCCCATATCAATTCCTCTCCCGACATGTAGAGAGGCAAAATCAAAGACGAAGCAAGGAGGGATCGCCCATCACGGGCGTTTCCCTCCTTACCGATGAAAAAGCCCCGGAATGCATCTGCGTTTCCGAGGCAAAACTCTAACATGTAAAAGTATTATGGTCTGTATTGATCGCTGAGAATATACACTGCTCTTCTCTTAATGGGGTTCCCATTCATTAACAGTGATGGACATATCGTCCATATTGAATGTCATGATAGCAGACGGAACAAAAACGGTGGATAAAATACAAACCGATTTCATTCCATAGAGGTCGTGCGCATAAAGCAATGCAGTACAAATATCAGTGGGCGTGAAGAACGGATTGTCTACAGTGTGTGAGTGTATCACTTCCAAGACCTGCGTATTTTCGCCGGCCTGTCTAATGTCAATAGGTATGTAAGAATGATGGAAACGATGGAATTCTATCAAGTTGCCATCGCGGTCAATATCCACATAATAATCGTTCCCGAATGGTATCACCCCATTGAGGGTCGTCCCCTGCAGCAGATACGCTCTGAGGTTATCTGTGCCAAGCCAAATCAAGTCAATGTTTATCGACCCATCTTGAATGGTGTAGATGCTGTCTCCATAGGTTTCTATGATGCGGTTAATCATTTCGGATCTAAAGTGAACGGCATCTCGGTCATCTTCGGTCATAGGTCGCACAGTATTATCCCATGACAGAGTAAAATCATTAAGGTCAATAGTGCAACTGAACACCACACTATCTTGTCGGCAATAAAAATGGGTGAGTTTACCGTTGTCATCCAGTTGCACTGCCGAACCACGTATACTCGACAAATCTACTGTAGCATGCTCAGCAAGCAGGTCAGATGCCATCCATGATAATTTCTCGTAGGTGTAAAGTCGCAGACCTTCTTGCAAGATGCTGTCATTGATTGTTGCCAGTTCGTCTCGACTTGGCAACTTGCTGTCTGCTATCCGATCGGGTTGAGCCACACACAACATCGGCAACAGTAGAATGAGTGATAATAATTGCTTCATAATGAATCGTGGTGCATTCAGATGTCTTTGTTTTCAGTTGATTCATCATCGCGGATGAAGATGTTCCAGTGGCGGGAAATCCACTCGATATAGCGGGTCTCGATGTTCTGGCCGAATCCCAGGTCTATAAAACAGGATATAAGACATGCTACAGTTTACTTAATCTTCACAAACTTATTCCACTTGAACGCCTTCTTTAGCATGACGTGAAGTTCCTTTTCTACGTTTTTCTTCACCTCAGCCTTGGTTGCCTCCATTTTGTCTTGTATAAGTAGCTGGTTTGCCTTCACCAACTCGTCGTACCCACCTGGGTATTCATTGTTACATTTGAGTCACTTGACATAGCTTTTGTCCTAGTTAAACAACTCAAAGTACTCCGCACTGCCGCAGGCGCAGCGCAGGGCGATGCTCTTGTCATATAACTTTTTCATATTTGCAAATCTTCTTCAAATACGTTCTCTTCTTGATAATCGTCGGCCCATGTGTAGCGCAAACGCATGGTTTCGAGATGACCCATGGTGAGCGCAATATTATACGACCGTCCATTCTGTGGCGTTATATCTCCTATAAGTCCGAACTCCCACTGCACCATAACACCGTCATCAATGTTAAGCCACTCCACATTGACATTCCTTGCCGTTGCCTTTCCTGCATTGAATATCTTCAGTATCCTATTGCCACGAGTTCGCGATTCAACGATGTTACCTCTGATCTTGGCCTGTTTTCGTTCATTTTCCTCCCTCCGCAGCTTTTCAATCTGCAACTGCCTATATTCGTCTTCGTCTGCTGATGGCTGTGATTCTACCGTTACATAAGTGATGGCGTTTACCGTGCGTAGGAAAGCGTTACGCTTGCGTTCCCAAGTAGTATCTGACATGTCTGCGAAATTGAACTTCTCCACCAATGTTTTCTTTAACTCGTTCAACCTCGCTGCCGCATCATTAGTATCGATTTTGATGAAGATGGTGCTACCGTCAACAACGCCTCGCATCTGTTCGCGCGTCATATCCTTAGTCAAGATAGAACAACTATCGTTCTTCAACACCCAAGCTGCTCCCATTTCGTTCAACGATACCGCACTTTCATAATAGCGCGGAGACTGTACAAATATCACATAGAGATCGTGATCGTGGAACAATTTGCGTAAGCTATCGAATATGTCCTGACTCAATCCTATCCAGTAATCTGGCACGGAGCTACAAAACAGGTTTGTAGAGTCAAAGCCTATGGCCTCTAACAAATCCACTAATGCCTCCACGAAAGGTCTATCTTTAGATGAATGGCTGATAAACACCATTGGAGTCTTTGATATACTTATGCTACTTGTTGCTGCCATATCCATATTTGCTAATTTTGCCATAAGGACTTTATAAGACGGACTGATAGAATCGTAAATATGTTCAAGTATAAAACAGTTGCCTTCCTTCTCCGCATTTATAAATATATGAAAATCGGAGTCGTTCTGTAGCTGGTCAAATGTCTTGAAATAGACATAAGCAGCATCATACCAATTATGGTAGGCTCGACATTCCTCCCCGTCACGTTGTCGCCAAGGAGTATTATCTCTCAAAGAAAGATACTTCTGATGGAGGCCTTCTATTCTTTCCTGTTCTGTCATACCTTTACTCATTCACCACTTCCAATTGCTGCCTCACCACAATATCATTATGCGCAAAGTTACGGGCAGTCAGCTGTGCCATGCACTGGTCGTACACCACACCCCGTCCCTTGGGGTCACGGATAGTCAGAATTACAACAGTCTTCACATTGGCGACATCAATCCCCATCTCCTTGTCGGCACGGGTGGCATCACGGTATGTAGCTTTGATGCTCATTCCCCAACGGCGAGTTGACTTCAGGCACTTTTCTTTCTGCGAGCGCATCATCTGGCCAAGATTCACATGGTATTTCTTCACAGGCTGATAGTCATCGCCAAACAGCGTTGTCCGCTCCGTTACATCATCTGTCATAAATGACCGTGCACCATATCTACTCTTGGTCAAAACATTCTCAGGCTCAACAAGACGGGTGGCATTGCGATAGGTTCGAGGCACACCCGCTGCTCCCAAAACGACATAGTCCGTGCCATCGTATGTCTGAAGCAACACTTCTACGTCACTCTGGCAATACTCAGAGCGTTCTCCACCACGCAGCACCGGTTCGGTGACCACCGTAACAATCACTTCTCCCTCAAAATAGCCGTCGTCACTGACAAGTTTCTGCGGGAATGGGATGTCCAGTATCTGGTAGTCACGCTCTGTGAATTCTGGCTGAAGCACCATTGTAAATTCGTCGCCATCATTATAGAGAATGCTGTCAAGTACTGCGGGTTTACCGAAGCCTACCTCCTTGCGAAGGTTGTCATTTTCAGTTTCCTCCAAGTTGAGATAACTGGCACTGTGAATAAGCAGTGCCCTTATGAGCAGCGGATTAAAGTCACCACCTAACCTGTAGGCAAGATTAGCAGCAAGTGCAGTTACGCGGGGTGTGGAATGACTGGTCCCCTTGAAGGCGTTGGTCTGAAAACCAATCTCCGAGAAAGAATAGATTCCTGTCACATTGTTGCCGCCATAATGCACAAGGTCTGGCTTGGTGATACCAGACGGGGCGGGGCCTTTTCGCGAGAATGACGAGCGGAGGCCTGCTTCAACATCATCTACCTCCACCTTCTCATGGGCGACGGAACCCACCACTAGCGACATCAGGGAGTCAGCCCCTAGGGTAATTCTCGTCTGCTGGGGTACTTGACGCCGCACGTTGCCTGCCGACTTGCATATCAGCACATGATGCTCCTTCTGTATCTCGTCTAAAGCCATACCGAAATCCGAGAACTCGTCATCGCTTATCTCTATGGTTGAACCCTGCGAGAGATTCCACACCTTCACCTCTGGGTTGGCTGCCACTGCCGTCTTGATGTGTTCCACCATCTCGTCCTCAGAGATGCACATCACATCCTCCTCGGTGTTGACCACGCAAGAGGTGATAAGCGAGGGGATGGTTCCCGTCCACTCCTGACCTTGCAACTCATCGCCATAGTTGATGATGCCAGCTACGGAGGTGCCGTGACGATGACGGATGTCCTCGTCGGCAAGGTCGGCTATATTCTGCTCCTCACCTTCAAGCCATGGCTCCAAATGTGGTATGGGTTCCACACCGGAGTCCAGCAAACCAACACGGGGGTAGGTCTGACCTTCCCTGGGATTTTGAACGTCAAGCTCGGTATTGTACAACTCAGGCGACACCGAAATCTCTATATACGGCATCTTCTTAACGGAAATGACAGAGTCCATAGTGGCAAGCGCCTCTACAATGGTGGGAGTGGCATCATCGATGGCGTAAAGTCTCAGTCCACGGGCATATTCCAGCCTGCGAACACGAAGGTTGTTCTGTTCCCCGTAACGCAGGAACATGGTGTCAGAAAGGCTGTTAAGACGCTCATCACGGTAATCAACAAGTTTCACCTTCACACTGCCGCCGTCTATGCCTTGTTCCACCGCAGGACGGAACAACTCTAAGTCGTCAATCACTGCAACGCCACATATCTTGGCTTTGCTGGCTTCTTCACGACCAGCATGGGCGACGCTTCTGCGCATGTACTGCAGGTCGGCTTTGTTGTCAACTTTAACAAGCAGCCCCTTGTGCGATTCTTTGCCCAGCACGTTGCGTTTGCTGCTTGTGTCGAAAACAGCACGGACATTGCCGCGGAATGCCTTTCTAACTGTGGCTTTCTCATTGAGTGTAGCCACCATTAACAGCGGCAGGCCTTCCTCTTCACGCTCGTCAAACAAACGCTCCACTACCGAAAAGGTGTCCGACATCTTGGCGGCATGTGCTCTGACGGTCGCTGCCGATGCCCAGTCGGGCAAATTATTATCCCCTGACCCCTCCTTCCAAAACAAATCCTGTTCACCACGAAGCTGCACCATCTGTATGGGTCTATTCTTCTCGTTTTCCATTGAATTACCTCCTGTTTTATATTTCTGACAAATACGACTTTACCCTTCGCAGACCGATGCCCGTCACCTTGTTAATAGTAATTTGGGACATACCATAGTCGCTCAAAAATTTCACATAACCTTGCTCACTTTTTTCCGACGTTTTCATATTATATACACCGCTCAACAGCGTTTCCACCAGCAATTCCTTCTCTTTGCTGAGAACACTCTTTACTTTGGCGCGGTCGAAAATAGTCTTCAGGTCCGAGGGAGAAAGTCCCTCTGCCGCTTTAGCAAAGGCTTTGCGCTTCGTTGCGTCTACCAACTCCGATGTGAACGGCTCTGAGAAGATGTCTATCATCTCCTCTATCTCCTCTTGACCAGGCAATCCAATCTCTATAGTCTGCACGAACCTGCGCCAGATGGCGTTGTCAAGCAACTCAGCATGATTGGTGGCAGCTATCAGCACATTGTCAGAGGGCATCGCATCGATGTTCTGAAGCAGACTATTGATGACTCGTTTCAATTCACCAAGCTCATGCTGGTCATCACGGGCCTTAGCAATAGCATCAAACTCGTCTAAGAAAAGGATACACGGAATGCTTCCTGCATAGTCGAAAATCTTACGGATGTTCTTGGCCGTGCTGCCAAGTAGGGATGAAACAATGCCATCAAGCCGAGCCACAACAAGCGGCAAGCCAGTCTGCTCAGATATGTAGTGCGCTACACTGGTTTTACCGCAGCCAGGGCGACCATGAAGCAACAATGTCTTTTGGATATTTACCCCAGCAAGTTCCAAGTCAGAACGGTGGCTCACCATGTCGATGAACTCTCCTATCTGCTTTTCTACTTCGGTGCAAAACACCACCTTGTGACGCTCCGCATCGGAGGGAATCACCTCCACTATCTGCAAATGGCTGTCGGAATCAAGCGGTATCATCCTTACAGCATCAGCAACGGTTGCATTTTGGGGCACACCCTCAACAAGCTTCTGACGGATGCACTTAGACAGAGCCGTCTCTCCTTCCCGTTCCAAGCGATCGGCAAGACGTCTTGAATAGGCTAGCACTTTACGATTATCGTGAGCCAACCCTCCTTCTATAATTCTTAGAACTTCGGTCTGCATATCAATAAGAATTTAAAATCGATGCAAAATTACATATTATTTCTCACATGCGTTCAAAAAATAAACGCATTTGTGATTAATTAACATGGTTTTGTGCGATTTTAGCAATATTTGTTCGATTATATGGATAAAATGTTCTTTCACCCCTTTTCTCTACACTCTCCAATATACTCCGTTGTGCCGAAGATCAAGGTCGTGGCGATACGCAAACTCTGGAACTCTTTTTCAGCACAACAATGTTGCTGTCTCAGACCAATTGCGTAGTACAAGGGCAGCAGTTTTAGACGTTGGCGCATTCACATACGGGGAGATACCTAGCAAAGAGGCTATTGCCGAATTGACGATGGCACTCTTGGAGAGAGTTCGAAGAATCATTTAAAGCCTCCTTCTTCTATCTCGCATACCTTCCGCACAGATGGACGCGACTTGGTGTGTTATCCAGTAGTGCTGTACTGAGAGCCTTCCCCATTTACGTGCTCGACTATTACGGCGCAGAAGGATTGATAGAAAGGCTTAGAGAGCCAAAACAATAATATATCCCTCCCCTCACACACAACGGCATCCGCCCCGTAATTTCGGCGCAGGAAGTACGAGGGGAACAAGGGTATTGTCGGCCACTTTGCGGAGGCCTTCAATCAGGCAGTCCAGACGAGGCTCATCCCCATCCTCGCGCGATTCAAAGTTGATGCTCATCAAGAAAAAAAGCCCCATCTGCTGCCCCTCATGATAGGAACTGGCTGTTGTCCTCTCCTGTCTGTAGAGATTCAGCCCGTCACTGAAGCCTCTAATGTACTCATCACGGTCACTCTTTATCTGCTGCGTCTTCTTATCCTGGCTGTCCAGAACGCTACGCGTAAAGTAATCACCCATCGCATAGGAGAGTGAATCCAGCGCCTCCTAGGCGGACAAACTGCAAACGATGCAGGCTGCCATGATGAATGATATGAGAAATCGTTTCATTGGCAGATAATCACATTTGGGTTTGGTTTTAACTTGATTTTCATTGGTTTCTTGATCGAGACTTTCTTCGTTTGCTTTAAGTAACCAACATAGCTGACCTCTAGGACATCCCCTTTTTGGGCGGATATTTTGAATTTGCCATTTCTATCTGTAGCGACACCTCTATTTGCATCCTTTATTGTTATGGTTGCACCAATTAAGGGATCACCATTTTCGTCAAGCACGACTCCTGAGATTGGATACAAAATAATGTTTGGGCAGCAGAATACTGTTGAATCCGTTATTTCCAGTCTGACTAGGATTGAGTCACCCGAAGGCAGCAGCTTCTGTGTTTTGTAGCCAATCTGTTTCACCATCAGAGTGTCTTCGGGGAGGAAACACAATTCAAATCGCCCGTCATAATCCGTTGCCGCGACAGCCGAATATCGCCCATTGGATTGCTTATGCCAAATCGTCGCAGCAATAACCGGCTGACCATCAGCCGCATCAACGACTGTACCAGTTAGCATAACTAGTTGCTTGCTATTCAACGCTTCTTGGGCCGAAAGATATCCAGAACAGCAACCAACGATGATGAATGATAGAAGAATCTGTTTCATATCGCAGTTTTGTTTACTTCTTTAATAATTGTGATGCTATTTCATTTTACAGACGATTTTCATCTGTGTCAGTTCGGTGATCCAGTCTTCTTTTTTATCCTTGAGGGATTCCAAGAAGGGGATGATGTCGTCACCGTATGCCCTGCGCGAATAGAAATTGAGCTGTACTGCTTTTTTGCCATTGACGGTTACTGGTTTGTAGTGATGGATGTCAACCTCGACACAATTCAGCTTGCCGTCTGCCCCATCGCTTACCAAGAAATCAAGGACATACTCTCCGTCTCTCTCATAGACGAGATAATTGCAGCATTTGTCTGACTTTTTGCGCTCTTCAAGTTCCTTGACCTTGGCCTCAACAGCATCACGAACTGTTAATACCTCAGTGAAGGCTAGCGAGACCGTCAACATCTGCTCATAATTGTCAAACGTCTCCCCCTTGGGCAGCCATTCCTGAAGATAATATGCCTCAATGGGATGTTGACACCACTTGAGCTCAAACTTCTTGCCTTGAAACTTGAGCGTTTTTCCAACTTGGAGATAGTCAACTACTTCTTCCTGTGCGAAAGCCATCACACAAGTCAGTATCATCATCAAGGATAATCCAATTCTCTTCATATCAGTACCAATTTCAGTTTCTTAATTGTGTTCATGTGCAGCATCATTTCAATCAGCTACAGCCATGCTTTTACAATTTGAATGTGATGGGGAGGGTGAACCATACGCTCACGGGCTCACCATTCTCAAGGGCGGGATAGAAATCAGGCAACAACTTGCAGACGCGAATGGCTTCAGCATCTAAAGCCTTATCCACCGATTTGGCGACTTTGATTTCAGTCACTTTGCCCGTTTTATCCACGACAAATTGCATGACGACTTTGCCTTGAACGTTTCTTTTCACAGCACTTGGCGGGTATTTGACATTAACCCTGAGGAACAGCATCAATGCTTGCTCTCCTCCAGGAAACATTGGCGGCTGGAAATCATCGGGCACATCAGCAGCGGTATCTTCACTCGGCAAGAGGGCCTCCATTTCATCGAACAGCTTGAAGTTTACTGGCACCGTGTAAAGCATGTCTACGGTTTTCCCATTTTGTTTGGCCGGAATGAAGTCAGGCATCATCTTGATGACTCTGACGGCCTCATCATCCAGGTCCTTGCGTACCGAACGGAGGACTTTGATATTCTCAATCTTTCCTGTCTTCTTTACCGTAAACTGCACAATAACCTTACCCTCAACACTATCTTGTGCCGCCTTGAAAGGGTACTTGACATAGGCATTGAGAAAGCCGATCAACGCTGCATCGCCACCAGGAAATTGAGGCGGACACGTTTCGTCAATCACTGTATCTTGAGCACTCACAGTCATGCATGCCAGCATCGCCAGCAGCAGGGTCATCAGTTTCTTAGTCATGTTATCAATAGTCTTAGGTTAGTGATTTGCTGCAAAGTTAATAGCAATAACCAAAACCTGCAAATAATCACATTTGCCTTGTTATAATCTCCAGCCGAAGCTCACGTAGGGGTAATACCACTTGCGGTGAATGCCATATTGGTCGCCGAAATTGAACGACGGGGTGAAGCCTGCCCTGAACAGAAAACCACGGTTGGTTTGCAGCCGATAACCGATGTTACCGAACATGAAATAGCCAAACGTGTTGTGGGTCACTTTCTTATAGTAATCGGCATAACCAAAGTATGGTGGCCCACCAACATCGCCTGGAGGAGGGGCAACAGTGGTCAGCACATGACATTTCTCGTAATAATAGCCCAAACTGGTTCCCATGCCCAGTTCTAACTTATGCCTGCCTTGGCCGAACAGATAGTTAATCTCGATGGGCGCGGCAATACCCTGCAAGGCATAGGAACTGCTTGCGATTGTGCTGGTCTCACTATAGCCATAGCCAACGCCCACACGGCAACCCAGGCCATGGTTACCCTTGAAACGACTGTCGTAGTTGATGCCGACAGTGTTTTGCGCTCCAAAAAGTTCAAGCGACAGACTGCGCCAGACGGCATCCTGTGCCTGAGCGACAACACCTCCCATTAGGCTCATCGCCAGCAGCAGGGTCATCAGTTTCTTTGTCATGTTCATATTTAATCTTGAGTTAAAATCTTATTGATGATGGCGTTGATGTCGGCGATGTTGACCTCGCCGTCGCCGTTCTCGTCCATAAAGTATTCAAACCAGCTGTTCCCTGTCATGATGTAATCGATGACAGCATTGATGTCGGCGATATTGATTTCGCCGTCGCCATTGATGTCACCATCATGGTGCGGGAAGACCTCCTCGACGATGTTGACAAAGTCTTTCCAACCCTTCTCGGCCCGGTAGGCACTTGTGGTGCCCAAGGGCACATGAAGCACACAGGTGTTCATGTTCACCCCAGCAAAGCGCAAGTTACCGTAGATGTCGCACTGGTGCGGATCGGTGAGCGGTGAATACAGGTTGGTGAGGCTTGTGCATTGGTAGAAGGCCGATTGGCCCATCTCGGTCAATGAGTCGGGCAGGAACACGGTGCGCAATTTATTGCAGTTGCAGAATGCTTCATACTTGATAGTCTTGACCCCTGACGGGATGATGATTTGTTTCAAGTTAATGCAGCGATTAAACAATTGTGCGTCGATGAGGGTGAGGCCGCTGGGCAGCGTGATGGACTTCAAGGCGTTACATTCCATAAATGCTGCATCTCCAATCGATGTGATGCTCTCGGGCAATGAAATGGTCTCCAATGCCCTGCAGAATAAGAACGCTCTGCTGCCTATTTCTTGGACTGAATCGCCCAATGTCACAGACGTCAGTTTCTCACAGAGCCTGAATGCCGACTCGCCGATAACGGTTACCGAGTTGGGGATGACCACCGATTCCAAGCCAGTCTGTGCAGCCATCCAGTTGGGCACGCGTTTCACCCCTGGACCGAAAGTGAGTTTCTTGATGGCAGCAGGCGAATGGCATTCTTGCAAGTCGATGGCGTTGAGGATGACGTGGGTGAGCCGCGGACAGCCCTCGTAGGCACCGCCATGGAAAGATTGCATCCCCTTGCCGATGGTGAACGTCTGTAATTGGTTGCAATAGGCAAACGCTTTGTCCTGAACCGTGGTCAAGGCATCGGGGAGAACAACGCTCTTAAGCCGGTCACATGACATAAAGGCTTTATTTCTTATGGTCTGCAGCGAATCGTTGAATAGGATCTCTGCAAGGCTTTTGCACTCTTCAAAGGCGCTTTCCCCGATTTCCCGCAACGATTGGGGCAATGTCAACGTCCTGATGGCTGCCCCTTTCAGGAAACGGGGCGGCAGCATCTCCACTTCATCGCCTAGGGTGACTTGGGTGATGTTCTGTGTGGGCAGGCTGCCGTTGAAGTTGCAGTGACGGGAGTTCCAGATGAGGTGCTTGATGTTGTTGCAGCCCGAGAACACATAGCTGCCAAGGGTGGTTACCGAAGGCGGTATGGTAACGGACTGGAACCCGACAAAACTGTTGAAAGCGTAGTTGTTGACGACCTCCACGCCATCAGGAATAACCAAATCCACGATTTCCTCGTCATCGATATAGAGGTGACCGGCAGTGGATATCTGGTTGGTACGGAACTCAACGCCGCACCATTTTGCCAGATCGGTAATGTGAACCTTAGTCAAGGGGCAGTGATCAAAAGCATAATTACCGATGCTGGCGATATTGTCACCGAAATAGACTTCGGGCAGGGCATAACAATCATCGAAGGCACTCTCCTCAATCGTTGTCAACGAGTTGGGCAGCACAAGCGGCGTGTTGAGGGAATAACAGGCACAAAAAGCATTGCTCCCGATGCGGATGACGCCCTCGGGGAAAGTGACCGAGGTGAACGAGCTGCCGGCAAAAGCATTATTCTTGATTTCGGTGACCCCTTCGGGGATGACCAGGTCGGTGATTTCCTCTCCGTTAAGAATCAGCTTTTTATTCAAGTACAAGGGGTTGGCCCGATTGTTCGCAAAGTCGATGTTGCACCATGCGGCCAGGTCCTTGATTAAGACCTTCTGGAAATGATCGTACATAAAGGCGTCCCAGCCGATGCTGGTAACCGACCTGCCGATGGCGATAGAGTCAAGATAGGAGACGCTGTAAAATGCTCTGCCACCGATGCGCTCCACGCCGTCACCCACATCGACATACCTCAGATGTCTGTCACCCTCGAATGCCCAAGTACCGATGTCTGTTACCCGATAGTTTACCCCATTGATATCGACAGTCGAGGGAATCGTTAGAGACTCCATCCCATCGGTGCATGAAATGACCGTCACCGTCGTGCTGTCGTCGTTGATGGTGTACAAGATGTCATCAACCCAATAATGATCATCCTCCTCGGCCCTCATGGGAGCCACGGCCAACACAAGCATCGCTATGAAGAGAAGTATCTGTTTCATCGTAACATTGATTATATATGGTTTCACAAATGTAGCAAATCATCTCGATAAGCACCCCTTATCACGCATTTTTTAGTGATTTATTCACCAGAATTTTGATAGTTGACTTGAATCGTCACAGGGTCATCAAGGTTGGGCACGGCGACGATGTTTTTGTCATTGATGAGGGCAGGCTCACCGTTCATCGTCACACCATCAAACACATTATCATCGTCGGCGACGATGGTCATCAGCACGGGTTCGTCGCTATGCATACGCACACTCAGCGTGCCGCCCACGCCCTGCCGCAACGACAACTTGGAATAAGGATTCTTGGCATAATCGACATTGATGGCAACGGCTTCCTGCATGTTGCCAATGGTATAAGCGACTTCCTCTGTCAGCTTGTCCGACAGGTCTAAATTGGGTGCGTCCTCAAACAAGGTCACGCCGTAGCCCAACTGGTGGGTGATGTCGGTCTCGTTGAGGGTGACGTGCTTAATCATGTACTTGGGCTCGGGGCGCAGCGTGAAAGTCAAATCGGTACCCCCAGGAACAAAGTAAAATCCGTCGGCATTGGTCAGCACCACAGTGCTATCCAGCTCGACACTGCCCGCCCCCGTGATGTTACGGTCGATGTCGCAATAAACGCCCAAAGTCTCGTCCTCAACAAATGGATAATTGTGCATCCATTTGCGAGCCAGATAGTGGTTCAAAGTACCCTTTGGAATATGCTGGCGTCTGATGAAACCATAGTACCATCCATTATAATATACACTGGGTGGGGTGTGGCATGGAATATAAAGGTCATCCAAATCCTTAAAAGCCCACCTGCCCAAATAAGTAATTGTTGACGGAAGGTGGATTTCTTTGAGGCTGCTTGTGAAAAAAGCAGTGGTCCCAATAGAGGTTGTGCCCTCATGAAGGATGACTTCGGTTAACTGGTCACAGTACTCAAAGCCATTTACCTCCTTTACACTACCCGGAATATCAACCGATTCTACGGCTGAAAACCGAAAAGCCCCACCTCCGATGGTTGTCACTGAGGAAGGGATTACTATATGCTCCAAATTATGGCAGTCAGCAAAACTCATACTGCCTATCGAAACTAACCCCTCAGGAAAGATGACTTCACGCAAACTTGAACACTCTGAAAAAGCAAAGTCGCCAATCCGCTGTAGATTATCGGGGAAGGTGATTCCCTGCAATGAAAAACATCCAGAAAATGCATTACTTTCAATGCTGGTTATCGTCGAAGGTAAATCAATGGACTTGAGATCTGTCTTTCCAGAGAAAGACCACCACCCAATCCGAACAACGGTGTATGTCGCTCCGTTATAGGTTGTGGTGGAAGGTATAGTGACGTGACCATCTTCCCCAACCTGACTACCAAAATAGGTCTCTACGGTCATTTCCTCATTTGACAAGATATGGAATTTCAGACCATTATCGACAAAGGTAATACCAGTGCCCGTTTGAGCGCTGGTGGTAAAACATGCACCACTCAACAGCAGAACGATTGTGATAAATATTTTGATGTGTTTCATAACTGACTATTTTACTAAGGTGGAGTTAAATGATGATTTTAATTGTGGTGTTGCCGCTCTGCACCAGATAGATGCCCGACGGCACATTGATAGTCAATGAGTTGCCATCGCCTGTTGATTGGGCGACAAGACGGCCTGCAGTGTCATATACCCATACGGTTTCGCCCTTGTTTACACCCTCTATGCGCAACTGGCCCTCAGAACCATAGACCTTAATGGTGCCTGTCGAAAAACGCTCATCAACAGCCCCTGGTATCTTCTCAAAGGCCACAAAGGTCTTCACCTCTTCAGTAGCGGTGGAACCCGCCCTTTGGGGACCGATGGGCTCCCTGCTAGGGCCAGAACCCACAACGATGCCTCCGTCCACCTTATAGATAGTAAAGTCTCCATTGCCGTCCAATTTCTTGGTGATGTCAATGCCGTTGATGGTGACAGAATTGATAACCCAACCCTTATCGGGAGTTACATTGAGTTTCAAGGGTTCGTCGTGATAGACTTGCAGGTCTATCTGACCACTTCCCGCCTGACGGATGCTGATGGGCGTGAAAGTGGTGATGGAGTTGAACGAAATATAAATCTCGGTGTTCTCGTTGACTTCATCAATGGTGTAGCGGCCCTCGGCATCAAACTGGTCGCTGACGTCAATGCCGTTGATGATACAGCAGCGCAACTCACAGTTGCCCTGTGGCTGAGCCGTGATGGTCACAGCTTTGCCGTGGTCAGCGACCCACACGCGATCTTTAAATAAATCGGCGCCAGTCAGCGACACCATGCCGCTATCAGCATCGTTGACGGTCAACATGACCTTGTGCTGTTCGCCCAGAGAGGCATCCTCCTGCAACTCATAACTGCTCCAGCCCTCGGACTGCTCAAACAGGTCTATCGTCCCCACGGGCACATGGACTACAACGCCGTTTTTCCCTTCGAATGACTGGTTGTACCCCGCCTTTATGACAGAACAGGCTGCAAGTCGTCCTGTCGGCGCATAGACATGTTGCACATCAACAAGGTTACAGGTATTAAATGCTCCATCACTGATAGATTTCATAGACCGGGAAAGCCAAACGGTTTCTAAAGGACAGTATTTAAAGGCTTCGAAATGTACATATTCCAACTTGTCGGGCAAGCGCACCTCGGTAAGAGAACTGCACTGGTAGAAGGCCCATTGTTCAATGCTCCAAATGTTTTCGGACCAGCCGATAGACCTCAGGCTGTCGCACCCGAAGAATGTGGAATTCATCACACGCTTGTAATTGGACGGGAAGTTGATTTCCCGCAAGTGAGTGTGAACAAACGAATTGCCTCCTATCTTAAATTCCTCGATAGAATCATTCTCCTGAAAATAGATGGCAATTAGATCTTTGTGTCTGAAACTTTCCGGCCAAATGTACTCAAGCCAGTAGGGGCAATACACCACGCTTTTGCGCAAAGGCAAACCTGTACCAAAATTGATTTCAATTACACGATAAGGTTGGTTTTCATCATATACCACATCGGGAATTCTAACCACCTCGGTTGTATCGGTCAGTCCAATGGCTTGGCACCGTCCATAACCAAGGTGGAAGTAACGAATACCATCAACAACAAACTGCTCGTTGTAGCAGTAACTAGACACGGCAGTCACCATGAAGCAAAGCAGCAACAAGGAATGCAATAAAAAGATTCGTCGTTTCATATCGTTATTGTTTTAGTGTTTAATTGCTATGATAGGCTTCTAACCACGAACGTAATCAATGGCTGAGGATGTAGTTGATGACAACGTTGATGTCGGCGATGTTGATTTCGCCGTCGCCGTTCACGTCGATAATGACACTCCAGTCTTCGCTTCCAGCCTCGCTCTCATTGGAGGGTGCGTGGCTGTGACCATGGCTACCACCATTGATGATGACATCAATCACCGTGTTTACATCGGCAATATTGACCTCGCCGTCTCCGTTCACATCGCCAGGGATGTCTCCTGGCGCATCACCAATGATTTGTGAGAAATTGCTCCAGATGACCGCCGTCTGGTATGCATTGACCGATATTGCAGGCACGTGCAATGTCACGCGGGCATAATCGTCCATTTCTTTGAACAGCCCAAAATCTGTATCGCTGAAGCCTGGAGGCATGAAGGCTAGAGACGTCAGCTCGGTCATCTGATCGCAACCATAAAATAGGCTCTTGCCGATGTTGGTGACACCGCTGCCGAGTGTTGCGCTGGTGAGCCTACTGCAACCATTGAAAGCCGAGGTACCGATAGTGGTGACCGAATTAGGAACAGTTACTTGAGTGATCTTTGAGCCGTACACGAGATAATCGGGAATCACTTCAACTTCGTCGCCAATCTGGACATTGTAGATATCGAATGTGTGCATTGAGCCTATCGAAGAACATCGCTTGGCGTTCCATATCAGTGTGCGAATCCCATCACAGAAAACGAACGCACCGGTGCCAATCGTTGTAACCGATTTGCCTATAGTCAGCGTGCTCATGCTGCAGGCATCGAAAGCATAATCCTTGATGACCGTTACCGAGTCAGGAATGGTCACACTGCTGATGTTGAAGCATAAATAAAAAGCGTATGCCCCAATTTCGGTGAGCGAGGACGGCAGGTCAATCTCATGCAAGCCGTAGCACTCAAAAAAAGCATTATCGCCAATCGACCTTATCGTGTTTGGCATTGTCACGTGGGACAGGCCATGACATTTTCTGAAGGCATTATTGCCGATAGCTGTGACGGGGAAGGTGATACCCTGATAGGTGACTTCTTCAGGAATCACGATGCTGCCGCTATAGCAGCCGGTCGTTCCATTGTTGATGACGATGGCCTGGCCATTCTCTATAGTGTAGTAAATGCCGTCAACCGCAAAATTATACCCATCACTGGGGCCGTTCCCCTCGATGCTTGAGAAAAGCTTCCAAAATGTGGCCGACTGATAGGCTTCTATCGCATCGGGCAATACATTCAGCGTTACGCGGGAGAAAAAGTCACTCCCGAGAGCGCCTCCTTCATCGCCTATCGTGGGCGGCACCGACGCTAAACAGGTTAGCCTCGTCAGCTGATCGCAGCCGCCGAACGTCATCTGGTTGCCAATGGAGGTCACTTTGCAACCCAATGTGACACTGGCGAGATTGCTGCAGCCGTTAAAGACATACTTGCCAATGGCCATGACAGAGTCGGGCAGCACTATACGTTCCATAGCGGAGCAACCTCTAAAGGCATAATCCCCAATCGTTTGCAAGCTGGTCGGGAAGACAATTTGTCTCAACTGCGAGCAGTCCTCAAAGGTGTTTGACTCAATAGACGAGATGTTGTTCTTATTGGAAAAACTCACCTTTTCCAGGCGGTCGCACCCTTTGAAGGCCGCTTGGCCCAATTGAGTGATATTATCCCCGATGGCAATCTCGACCAGACTGTCACATTCGCTGAAAGCCTCATTACCAATGCTATTGACAGTCCAGGGCAGATTGATGCTTGTCAAACCTGCACCATAAAAACAACGGTCGCCGATACTTGCCACTCCTGGCACATTAAAGCTTGACAACGAGCGGCAGTTTTCAAACACGCCATTGCCCATTCTGCTAATGTTTGACAGTCCAGATATAGTGACGGCTGTCAGGTTGGTGCATCCGGCAAAAGCATAATCGCCGATGTATGTCATATTGGTACTCAGAGACACACTATTCAAGCCAGTGCAGTTGCGGAAGGCCTCGGCGCCAACTTCTGTGACAAGATAATCGCTACCGCCATAATGGGCCACATGCGGGATCTCGATGTCGCCGCTATAACCTCCAGATTTCTTAACCACGCGCAACGTGGTCATGTCTTCAAACCTGGTGTATCCATAAGCGATGCCATCCACTACAAAGCCCTCGGCTTCAAGGGCAGTGCCAAGCATCAGTAACAGCAACATCGCACTGATTAGAGTTGTTCTTTTTCTCATCGTCATGACTATTTTGATTATTTGTCTGTTGCAAAATTACTCTCCGGTTTAGTGGCTCGCAATACCCATTTGGGTGTTTATGCTCTGTAGCGTCATGTGGCGGTCACAACGTGGTAACCGGTCACTGCAAAGTTACGGTAAATAATTGGTTTTTTTGTAAAATTTGGCTTCATTGTGACTTCATTTTGACAGTCTTAAACCATTGATTATCAGATGTACGAAAAATAAAAAGTTCATTTTGGCATAATTCGACCCATTAAGGCTGAAATTTTTGCTCAAAAATGACGTAAATTTGCGAGAAGAAAACTACGAATTACGCTAATTGAACTAATTTGGCATCCGCGTTCAATTGCTACGAATTGGACGCCATGTTAACTGGATTATGAATACAAGAAATATCTCTTTTACCGCATTAATAGTTGTTCTTGCTTTGGCTCTGGCCTGCTGCAACGGGGGCGGTGATACCGCCACTATGCGCGAATTGGCTGGTATCGACTCACTGCTGTCAAAGGCTCGCCAGTATGAATTGGCGCAGCATCGTTTGGACTCTCTCCATCCGGGCGAGTTCAACCAGGCCGAGCGGGCCTACTATAGCCTGCTGCTCACCCAATCACATTACAAGAACTATATCGATGACACGACCGATGCCGTGATCAACGAGGCGGTGGACTACTATGAGCACCACGGCGACCGCGAGAAATACACCCGTTCACTGCTCTATCGGGGCTGTGTCTATCAGATGATGGGCGATGCCGAAAAGGCGATAGCGTCCTATAAGGATGCCGAGAACGCTGCCGAAGAAGATGACCTGGAGAACAAAGCCTTCGCCAAGTTGCGATTGGCGACCCTCTATGCCGACAATTCAAACTATGCCGACCTGAAGATCAGGAAATACAAGGAGGCCCTTGACCTGTACAACCAGTTGGGCGACAAGCACTACCAGATTGTGTGTCTGACCGACATGGGCGGTTATTACCGCAGTTTGCCCGATAAACGCGACAGCGCACTCTATTACATCAATCAAGCCATCCAGTTGTCTGAGGCTGAGCACGAGAACTGGTTCCTGTTCCAGAACCTGTATCAACGTGCCGAGATGTACTGCCTGTTGACCAAAGAGTATGACAAGGCCCGGGTTGATATCCTGAAAGCCATAGCAGCCGGCAAGGATGAGATTGACCATCCCCGCGCACACTATGTCGCTGCCGAGACCTATCTGAACCTGGGGCGGCCCGATTCGGCCCTCTACTATCTGAACCATGTGCCCGCCAGCGGCATGATGAGCAACCACACCAGTGACACGGTCATGTATTGTCGGCTCATGAGTGAAATCGCCAAAGCCAACAAGGACTGGAATCAATACACCACCTACTATGATCGGGCCAACGAGATGGCCGACTCAATACTGGTGGCCAACGTCAACAAGAACTACCTGGCCATCGAGAAGAAATATGACATCCAACTCGAGGAGCTCAAGAAGGTGAAGAGCGAATCCCGCACGAGGGGCGCCATCCTGCTGGCTACACTACTGGCCCTATTGGCGCTGGGCGTGACCTTCCTGGCATGGCGCTACCGCAGCCGCCTGAAGCAGAAGGAGACCGAGTTTGAATTGCTGCGAACCGACCTCGATGCGTCGCTGGCAAGCCTGGAGCAGATGAGAGCGACCATCAGCACTCGGGAACAGGAACTGAAAGCCGCACAGGACGAGTTGCTAGGTAACGAGACGCGCATGGGCGAGGAGCTTGCGGCCATGGAGGCCAAGCAGCGCAAGAGTGACGAGATGCGCAGCATCGTCGATAACCAGATACAGGTGATTCGCCAGTTGCTGGAGTTGTCCTATCAGCCCAACGAGACGAATTTTACCCGCAAGTTTAACGAAGTAATGACACTGCCCGTCGAGGGTGCCATCCCCACCGAGTCCTACTGGAACAACCTGCACAGCCTGACCAATGACCTGCACCGCGGCGTGCTTGATGAGGCACAGCGCATCGCCGGGGGTACGCTCAACGAGAGCGAGATGAACTTTCTGGCCCTGTACTGCTACGGCTTCTCCCGCACGGTCATCATGATCTGCATGAAATACAGCAGCCTGGGCACCGTCTCCAACAAGAAAATCCAGATAGCCAAGAAGCTCGGCGTCAACAACCTCGACGACTTCGTCAACAACTACCGTTGACAAAATTAAAAAGGAAGACAATAAGTACAATAAAAACAATAGCCTTGGCGCTGTTGAACTTGTTTTACTTATTGCCTTCCCTTAGTGTGTCGTGGGGTATCAGAAGCGGTAACCCACGCCTACGCAGAAGAGTACCCAGTCGGCATTCTTGAGGTACTCATACTTGATTTCACCGTTGAGCATCAGGTGATCGCCGATGAGGTAGTCGATACCGCCACCCACGTTGAAGCCAATCTTCATTTCGCTGTCACCATCCACCTTGATGTGGACATCACCCACGTTGGCATTGATGTCATCCACTTTCCAGAAAGCGGCACGGATACCGGCAAGAGGATAGAGACGGATCTTGTCGCCCAACTCAAACAGGTAGTGCTGCTCGGCGTTGAGGTCAAAGCAGGACACGCCGTTCTTCTTGAAGTAGTAATTGCCCGAAACGGCCGAGCGCCAAGCGTGGGAATAGTTGCTCTGGAACTTCAAACCCACACCAGGCATGCTGCCCTCGGTGCCAAACACAAACTGTCCGCCCAGGGACCACTCGCCCACGTCGGCACTTGCCATCATCGAAGTGACGGCCATCAGCATAATCAATAAAATCTTTTTCATTGTAACTGAGTTTTTTAGAGATTTATAAAAAAATTATAGCACAGAAATCGTCTTTTCAGAATCGCCAAGTTACCCCAATGCTGAAAAGCCCTTGGGTCTTGTCTCCATTATAGTGGCACTTTGACTTGACGTCAAGCATCAGGTGCTCACCGATGAGGTATTCCGCGCCAAGGCCAGCGAAGGCGGTCATGTGCTCATCGCTATCCGTTTCCCTGCCACCTAAGCCCTCAAAGGTGATATGATCGATTTGTAATCCTAATCCAGCCAACGGGAACAGCCTCACCTTATCGCCCAAATAAATGAGGTAATTATGCTCCAGGGCAAAATCGGTGCTCCACACGTCATTTTTCTTGAAGTAAAAGTCGGCAAGCAGGTTGATGCGCCAGTGATAGAAGAAATTATACTTCAGCGACACACCAGCCGCCACCGCTTTTTTATGGGTCCCATAGGTGGCCTGTGTTCCCAGGGCAAATTCGCCCATGTCAGCTCTTGCCACAAGCGCGCTCAAGAGCACGAGTAATGTTATGAATGTCTTTTTCATTATCTTATCATTATTTTTGTCGGTTTATTTCTTGAATACGACTTGGCGGGTGGTAAATTCGTCGGCAGCATCAATGATTTGCAGCAGATCCTGCCACTGCGATGCCGGATAGTCACCCTTGTTGTAACGCATATTGACCGCCAGCGTCAGCCGATTGCCCTCGATACTGGCAGTGGCGTTGAATTCGCCTGCTGAGTTCTTTACCTGCTGTTGCAGTTTGGCCAGGCTCTCTTGTGACACTTGATAGCCGCTGGGCACATTGATGGTGATATTCCAGCTGACCAGCGCCGGGCAGCGCCTGTTCACATCGAAGGAGCGGCGGCGGTTACTGCCCTCGACCTTGCTTTGGGCACCAATCAGTTTACCGGCGCTCACCACCAGATTAGAGCCAGCGCGTTTCACCCAGCCGTCCATCGTGTAATGGGCCTTATAGACGAATGCGGGCTCACTGGGGTTGATGCCGGTGTTGAGTATCTCGCTACTGATGACGCTGGCAGCGGCCTCATCATGATAGCCCTTGATTTCCTCCTTGAAATCATCCTGTTGATCTTCACGGTCTTTGGCAAACTTCTGCGCCGTACCTTTTTTCGCACCCCCTGCAATGCGCTCCATGTAGGGTTTCTTGCGTCCCAGGTACTGGTCATAGGCATCAAACTCTTGCTCATCGGTCATGATGGTGGCGATAGACTCCTTCATGGCGCCAGTGAGCGACTCGGTACGCTCAATGTCCATAGCCATCCCGTCGATGCTGGCATTTACAGTCACCTGGTTGACGTTGTCGTCGGCAGTGGACTGCGGCAGGGTTACCATGTCGCTTTGGGACTTGTCACCCTTGAGTTTGTTCACCACTGCAGCACGGCGGCCCTGAAAACAGGCGGGTAACAGTCCCGCTGTGGTCCCCTGGTAGGTGGGCGGAGCGAAGTAGGTGCCCCCCTCGGTCTTGATGAGCCAGCTCGTGTTGCCGCTGTAGATGAGCTGATCGAGCGGTTCATTCTCATAGTCGGTGGTGACGACAAACTGGTAGGGAATGTCCCGCATGTCCAGCATCTCGCTCATCATCAGCATCAAGCGGAATGGCGAATAGGTGTCATATTTGTCAAACGCCCTGTAAGTGTACACTAGGCCGGTGTAGATGAGCTTGGCTGCTTCCTCTTTGTCTGCCAGTTTTTTAGCGGTGGCGAGTTCGTCTTTCATCTGCTTCTTGTTCTCGGGCCAGTCCAGATACTCTTTGATGATTTTCTTGTCGGCCTTCATGAAGTTGAGGTCATCGGCCAGGATGCTGCTGAAGTCGGGGTTGGCCTGCACATCACGGTTTTTCACGCTCTTCATCTGCTTGTTGGTCACGCTCTTGTCAAAGATATAGAGCAGGGTGACGGGTGACTGCTCGATAGGATTGTACCACAGCGTGGGTTCTACCTTGTTCACATTGTTGACTTCGGCCTCGAGCACGGTGTTGCCCTCGTCGTCAAGGCTGCTGGCAAAGTCGGGGGCACCGTTCAGGGTGCGGTACTGCACTGTGAACTTCTTGTCGATGACACATCTCACCTTTTGCTTGAGGATGGGATACTCCTCCAGGAACCAGAACCTGAAGTGCGGCACGTTGCGGTCATGGACAACGAGTTCGTCATAGGTGAAGATGTCCAGAATATCGCCCACCTCGAGGCCCGGGACTGCCAACTTATGGCTCACGTCCTTATCCTTCTTGCCCTCGCGGGTGGTCATGTAGTCGTCGGTGTTGACATCTACGATGCGTCCGTCGGGCTTGATCACGCGCACGCCCAGCACCTGCTGGCGCTTGTCTTCCATGCCCTTGTAGTAGGACTTCTTGAAGGTGGTGTAGTCAAACTCCGAGAATTTCTTCAGGGCAGCGGCATCGTTGAGCTTGATGAGCATGCGGTTGAGTTCGTGGCGTCCCAGTTTCTTGTTGTTGTCAAACATCAGCAGGCCCGTCATGCGGATGAACGACTTGCGGGTAACCTCTGCATCAGTGCAGCTGGCCAAGATGACCGCCGAGCAGACGTCAGGGTCACTGTACTGCTGCGGGCAGTTGTAGTTCTTGAACATCGGGTCGTCGTCACTCCATACTTTTTCGCGCAGTTCAGCTGCAAATTTCAGGTACTTTTTCTCGTCATCGGCATGTGCCGGGGTCAGTGTCAACAGCATCACCAGCAATGCCAGGAATTTGATCATTGATTGTCTCATATCGTTTTGCAATTGGTTGTATAATGGTCTCAACTATTCTCCACTAGTTCTTGACAAGCACAATCTGCTCGTGGGCATGCTCGCTCCACTGCTTGAGCTGTGCATTCCATGCCATGATCTTATCAAGCGGCACACGGGGATGGTGCAATGACATCACCTTGCGGTAAATGACCGTGTTGCCTTCTTGTCTGAAGGTGCATGATAGGTCCGCTACATCGGTATGGCGGTCATAGTCATCAGGCAGTTGTTCGCATCTGTAACCAATGGGCAGGGTTAATGCCACTTCTCGCACCTGGCGACATGGGAAAGGCAGTACATAGTCGTTCTTGCGGTCGGTGGTGTCGATGGGGGCGGTCATCAGCATGTTATCGGGATCCAGCTCGACAAACAGCTCATTCTCGACTTGCTCGACCGAGTGCCCGTCGGTCATGGTCGCGGCAACGACCGCCCACTCGCTGCGGCAGTCTTTTTTTTGCCAGGCGGCACCTTCAATCTTGTTGGCGTGATCCTTATCGTTAAGGGCATTGTTCATGAACTGCATGCGGTCGGCAGCCTCATTGTCGTCAAGCATGCTGAGCATCATCTCCTTCATGTCACCCTTGAGGTGACGTGAGATTTCGCCTGTGAGCCTCCATTCGCTATCTAAAGTCAAGGAAATGTGTACGCTGTCGCAGTTGGCACTGGCGGGGAGAACGGGCACGGTGCGCAACGAGGGGGCACCTCCCGGCTCCTCAACCATGACTTCCATGCCCTGCACATTGCTGGGGATGTGGCCCAGCGGAATGTGGTTGCACGTGGCGTCCAGATAATAGGTTTTTCCCTGCCACTCTAGCGTGCAGATGGCGTGGTTGATGGCAGCGAGGGTGGGAATCTCGCTCATCAGGCACGAGGCCTCACGGGTGCCCACGTCGGTCAAGCGGGCATCAAAGCCCTGGGCCACGAGCAGCGTTTTCAGCAGCAGCGCCATGCCTTTACAGTCGCCGTAACGCTTGCGCACAACCTCGGCAGGGGCATCGGGCCGGTGCTTGCTCACACCCGCCTCAAAGGCGACATAGCGTATATTGTTTTGCACCCAGGCATAAGTGTTCTTGATCTTGTCCAGGTCGCTATGGCATTCACGGTTAATGTCAGCCAGGATATCGCTCAATGACGGAATGGCGGTATCGACGTCCGACAGCTGCCGTCCCCAGGCAAACATGTCGGCGGCATCCTTGAACGACCCCACAACAAATACCGTGGGATAGACGCTGGCCACGGTCGGCATGGCTTCTTCCTGCTTGATGGGCGCCATATCGTTGATCGTGTAGGTCACTACCCTACTTCCGCCCTTGTCTTTGTGCTCGATGGTAACTGCCGGGGACATATTCTTGTCGATCAGCCGGTAATGCTCAAATCCCTTGGGCATGATGAAAGTGACCGTCTTTTGCTTGACAAAATATTGCTCGCCCAGCACGATGCGCGTGAAGTAGTGCAGGTCGGTGAACGTGCGCTCATAGGTCATCCTGCGCTTTCGGCCCCACTTGCCCAGAGTCACATCGAAATAGCACACGCGGGAGTCGTCAAAGAACACATTCTCAGGCGTTGCCGACCGATAGTTCGCGCTGAAGCCGTCACAACGTGCCTCATCCAGTTTGATGTTGTCCCCATAGAAGACAGCGGGCTGGATCTTCACGTCATACTGCCGCAAGGACTCATACTCAATAACGGTCTTGTTCTTGACGATAGGCTGGCCGCCTTTCATCTTGAACTCATACACCTCGTTGCATTTGCTCACCATCACCTCGTCGTCCCGCGACTGGGCAGCGAGCGGAAGAGATGGCAAGACCATGGCACACACCAGCGACACCATGAGCAGGTGCCTGTAAAATGTCTGTATCATTGCTTATATCGTATTGATGATGTTCTCGGGAAGATCTGTCAAGAACTTGACACCGCGAAGTTACTCAAAAACCATCAAACAATCACAACATCCGACTTCATTTAACAAATCCTAATCCATTGATTTTCAGCATCCATAAAAATAAAAAGTTCATTCTGCAAAATTAACGGTTCATCCTCCCGCCCCCAATACCCAAATGGGTGTTTTTATACCGCGTCAGTCGCATTTTTCCCGTCTGGGGTTAGATTAAACAAAAAGCCCACCGAGGCAATCGGTGAGCCAACAAGACTGTAATAAAAAATTATGGTTTAGAAACGGTAGCCGATACCGACGGAGAGGCCGTGCATCGTTCGCTTGCGCGGAAAGTCCAAATGATGTCCCATGATGGTCACGTTACGCACTCCGCTATAGGGATCCATGTTGCTCCACAAATAGCCGAGCCAAATTTGGCATCGGTTGATGTCAAGCGCCACAGCAGGCTTGAAGTACAGGAAGCAACTTGCCCCTCCGTGGTTGCGCTCAAATTGCCTGGGGCCGCTTTCCCAGGTTCCGGCAGCCTTGGGAACTACATAATAGCTGATCTTATCATTTTTTGGAAAGGGCAATCTGATGCCCGCATCGGCCTTCAGCGACAGTTTTACATCTCCATCGCCGTTGCGCCACAAGATCGGACTCTGCAGTTGCAGTCCAGTGCCAAACCAAGTCACTCCCAGCCCATCGTCGGCAATCACCTGCATGTCTCCGACTTCAAAGGTTGTTGATTGCAGTTCGCCGATGTCTCCTCCGATGCCGATGCCTACACCGACGCCAACAAACTTGATAGGAAAATATTTAATTCCAAATTCAAAGCTGAGATCCATGGTGTTGTGGAACGACGTTTCAACAAATCCTTGCCAATGACGGACAGGCTCATCGGCTGTTTGAGAAACGGCAATCAAGGCGAACCAGGTCATTGTGGCCAGGGCGGCAAGCCTCGCCGTGAGGTGATGTGACCAACTCATTTGATGCATATCTTCTTGCTTCGTTAAAGTCTATTAGTAAATGGAATCGTCGAGATAAAGGTCAAACTGCAGTGTTTCGCCAAAGTATATGCCATGCCCATCATGTTTCTTCTTCCATGCTGATTCATGATTCCACGCCTCGGGTTCAAGGGACTTTTCGCCAACGGTTATTGATTTGATGTAGCACCAGAATGGCGTCACTCCGTCTTCTTCAAAGGATGTGCTGAGATACTGGTTGAAGAGCGAGATTGTTGCCAAGAATTCATCTCCAGGGGCAAGGAGCACGAGCGTGTCTCGGTCATACTTCGGGCGACGTGTATAGTCATCGTCTATCAGCACTTCACCGTTTTTCTCGTATCCGTATTGATAAGTGAGCTTCATCTCTATCGAGACGGTGTCCTGTGCCTGGTTATGGACTTTGAACTCATAATAAGAAAAGTAGTCACACGAGCTGAGTAGCGCCAAGCAACATGCCAACAGCGGTATAAACAGTTTCTTAGTCGTACCCGTTGGCGGGATTAAAAAGTTAATAAAAAGATGTTCAAAAAGTTGCGCATATCGCTGATTTTTAGTAATTTAGTGGTGATCAAAACATTAAATTCAAATCACCGTATGCACAACTTGTACGCAA
>Ga0310695_10004182_pt1 | contig 27052 bp, 16 predicted proteins | sample RumenRJG_04DNA_FD_203882 | JGI IMG/M metagenome (GOLD analysis project Ga0310695, IMG submission 203882) | Bovine rumen microbial communities from Lethbridge, Alberta, Canada - RJG_04 (v2) (version 2) | ecosystem: Host-associated > Mammals > Digestive system > Stomach > Rumen | place: Canada... | reverse complement strand
GCGGAAGGTTTCCAAGTTAATGGTACACTTTGGGATTATTACAAAAGTCAACAAGCTTCTTATGGTAGAAAAAATACCGTTGATGGGTTAGTAAAAACATATACCATCAACGAAATACCTTGGAGCAACATAAATGCTGCTAATTCATCTTCTTTTGCTAGTTATGGTGATGCCGCAGTTGTGACGATAACTAGAGATAGTGGCGAAGGCTTTGATTTAACAACAAAAGGCAGTGATGGCCGTAATGGCATGTATTTAGGCTTATCTAATGAAGAAATAGACATGCTTAAAAATTTAACAGCTTTAAAGCAGGGCGGAACATTTAAAAGGATTATTGTCTTATTAAATTCATCTTGCCCAATTGAACTAAATTTCTTAAATAACAGCGAAATTGATGTTGATTCAATCATTTGGTCTGGTAACGTTGGTGGCTTTGGTTTAGAAGCTATTAGTCAAGCTTTTGCGGGCAAAATCAATCCATCTGGTAAATTATCAGATACCTATGTTAAAGATGCCTTGTCATCTCCAGCAATGGCTTCTTGGGCGATGAGTGATAGTGGTGTTTTCGCACAAGAATACACAAACGCTAAAGATTATTCGTTAAATTCTATTTCAAAATACTATGGTGTTTATGTTGAAGGTATCTATGTTGGATATCGTTATTATGAAACACGTTATGAAGATTTTGTTTTAGGAAAAGCAAATGTTGGCTCATTTAATTATGATGAGCAAGTTGCCTATCCTTTCGGTCATGGCTTAAGCTATTCTTCTTATACCTATAGTAATTTTAAAGTTTCAGAAAAAAGTGACAAAAAGTCATTTGATGTTGAAGTCACTGTTAAGAACACGGGTGCTGTTAGTGGTCGTGAAGTCGTTCAAATCTATGGTCAAAAACCATATGTTGATGGTGGTTTAGAAAAAGCCTCTATTGAACTAATGGGCTACGCTAAAACAAAGGAATTAGCCGCTGGTGCTAGCGAAAAAGTCACTATCAACATTAAAAAAGAACAATTTAAGTCATACGATAACGAAACAAATAAAACATATATCTTAGATGCTGGTGATTATTATTTATCCGTTGGTCATGACGCTCATGATGCTCTTAACAATGTTTTGGCTAAAAAAGGAAAAACTGTTGGTGATGCTAATTTTGCCGTTGTTGCTTTCCATCAGAATGAATTAGATAAAGTAACTTACGCTAAATCTGAAACAGGTCAAACTATCACCAATCAATTAGACATGATGGATATCAATCATTACGCTAATAAAGGCGATAATTCTGTGACATATATGTCTAGAAAAAATTGGGATGCGACATTCCCTAAAGCAAAAGTCTCTTTAAGTGTCAATCCACAGATGGTTAATGATTTAGCGAGTCATAGAGAAATCGTTGAAGAAGAAAATGTCAAAACATACACATATGCTTCAGGAGAAGGAAATAACGTTATTAATCTAAGAGGCTTACCTTATGATCATGAATTATGGGACAAATTGCTTGATCAAATGACTTATGAAGAACAAGCCTTACTTGTCACTAATGGTGCTTTTGGTACATCTTCTATTGAAAGTGTTTCTTTGCCATGTACCAAGGCCACAGATGGTCCTAACTTTATTACTTCAACAAAGACTAATGTTTGCTTACCGTCTGAAGGCATCTGGGCCTCCTCGTTTGATAATGAATTATTAACTGAAATCGGTGATTATTTAGCGGAAGATGCAAGAATCAATGATATCGATACCATGTACGCTCCTGGCGTTAATATTCACCGCACTCCATTCATTGGTCGTAGTCACGAATATTTTTCTGAAGACCCATATCTCACTGGTGTATGCGCTATGAATGAAATTACTGGCATGGAAAAAAGAGGTGTTGTTTCAGTTGTAAAGCACTTTGCTTTCAATGATGAAGATAGCGCAAGAAATGGTATTTGTGTTTGGTTAAACGAACAAGCTGCAAGAGAAATCTATCTCATGCCATTTGAATACGCAATTGGTAAAAACTACGGAAATGGTCATGGCTGTATGTCTGGCTTTAATAGAGCGGGTTGCTATTGGGTAGGTGCAAGTAACGCCTTACAAAATGCTATCGCTCGTGATGAATGGGGTTTTGAAGGATACTTCATCACTGACATGGCTTCCTCTAATGGTGCCCTTTATATGACGTTTGACGACGGTATTATGGCTGGCACTGATATTTTCCTTGGTAGTGGTTCAAAAACCGCTCTAAAGCCTTATAAAGCGAGTTTAACGTTTAAGAGCAAAGTCAGGGAAGCAGCGCATCGTATCATGTACGTGATTGTTAACCAGTCATGCTCTATGAATGGTATATCTGCTAATAGTGTAATTGTGAATCTAACTCCATGGTGGGACACCCTTTTAGTCTCACTCATCGTTGGTAGCGCTATTATTGGTGGATTATCGTTCCTCTTTGTTTTCATCATCCAAATCATACCTAGTAAAAGAAAGCTTCGTTAAACTCAACTCGGTTTAATGCCGCATTAACTAATTAATCAAGTGTTCAAAGCGGCTGATGAAAATTGGCCGCTTTATAAAAAATGTTTAAAAAAATAAAGTTCTCATTATTTATCCCTATTTTAATTACCGCCTGTAGTTATTATTCTCCTTATCGCTATGACGGACGTCTTTCAATTACTTTAATTAACGATAATCGTTACGAAATAGTTGAAAGTAAACAAGAAGTAAATCCTAAAAACAATCACATTTTCTATGTAAAAAAAGGTGAAAAGGCCAGCTTTGTCTTAGCGGTAAATTATGGCTATCAATTATTATCTACAAGCGTTTCTGATAGCAACATTATTTATTTAGGTGATTACAAATATTCTTTATCGATAAACGATATTAAATATTCAATGCGTGTCAGTCTTATTTTTGATGACATGTATAGCGGGGATAATAGTAGTAATAACCCTATTAGTAGTAATAGTAGTCTAGAAAGCAGTCAAGAACCTCCATCTATTGATAACGAAATTACTTATGACGCTAATGAGGGAGAATATATTACTCTTGATGGGTATGTGCGTAATAAAGCAATTTATTCAACTGCCCATCACCCCCGCCCTAACACATCAATTGGAACCGATATTATGAAAAGAGACGGTTACATTTTAAATGGCTGGAATACTAAGCGAGATGGAAGCGGGCTTCACATTGGCTTAGGAAGCCGCTATTTAGATGAAAACAGCCACTCTTTTACCCTTTTTGCGGAGTGGGAAAAATATAGTGACTCCTCTTTGTTTTCTATTACTAACGAAGGAAATGATTTAGTAATAAAAAGATATTTAGGCAACGAAGATAAGGTTGCTGTCCCAGAAATAATTGATGGACGAAAAGTGGTAAAAATAGCCACTGGTGCATTTGAAAATAAGATGTGCAAAACAGTCATCTTGCCTCCATCAATTAAAAGCATACAAGTTGATGCCTTCAAAAACTCCAGCATTAGCACTCTCTATTTTTTTGATGATGTTACTGATATTAGCGATGCTAGTTTTTCAGGAACTGATAATCTAGCGACGATTCATATTAACGCGATTAACGCTCCTCGCTACGCAAATAGTGATAGGCATTCAACTTATGCTGATAAGATTGATCGCTTGTATCTTTTGAGAAACACAAAGAAAATTGTCATCTTTGGTGGAAGTGGGGCTTTTTATAACATTGATGCATGTGAACTTCACAATATTTCACCTGACTACGAGACCGTTAATGTCGCTATTAATGGTTGGTTTAATGCACAAATACAATTTGAAATAATTGAGAAATACATTGGCAAAGATGACATTTTAATTCATTCAGTTGAAAGCTGTGGTGAATATCAGTTTATGAAAAGAAACGACATGGGCGATTTTAATTTTAATAAAGAATATGACTGTCGTTATTTTAATTGTCTTGAACTTAATTACGATCTCATTTCTTTAGCGGATATCCGTCACGTAACACACTTTTTCGATGTTTTCAAAACATATAATGTGACGCGTCTTACAAAGACAGCCTCATCATATACTTCTTATACAGATTTTGCGGATGAACGTGGCGATTACACAAACGATCCAAAAGTACGTGTGGAATATAAAGGCGAACCTAGTCCGATAAATAACGAAGGGCGAATTGACTGTGCTTCTTATGATGAGCAAGGTTTACTAAAACTTGCTTCTTATTATGATGCTTTAAAAGAAAAAGGCTGTGTTTTATATTTCGTTTATTCTTGTGTTAATGGTGACTCATTATCAGAAGAAGAAAAAAGTATTAATAACTTATATAAGTATTATTCCGGTCTTGAAAGTGCCCTTTTTGGCAAGATAACGTTCGTTAATAATATCAGCGATGTTTTATATCCTTCAAGTTGGTTTTCAGATACAGATTGGCATCTTGATTATGAGCACGCTCTTATCTTTACCAATTATATCGCGTCGTGGGTGGGGCTAAATTAATTTATGGAAGAGATTAGCAAAAAGTCGTGTTTTTTAAGATTAAAAGAAGCTCTTATTAATGATGAAGAGAGATTTTTAATTGATAAAAGTGGTTATTATACGCAAAAAGAATCTTTTGATATTTATTGCGGCTATTTAAATCAATTATCACATTTTATAAAAGATAATGGAGTTTGTTTGCTCGCGCCTTTTATTAAGAAAGAAACGCCTCTTATTATCGCTGCGATTATTTCATTAGGTGGCATTGTTATTATTGGCGATCCTAAGATGACAAGAAAAACATTTGTTGAGCAAATTAGTGATGCGGTTTCTGTTGATTTGCTAATTTCATATAAAAATGATACGTGGTGTGTTAAATATAAAGAGCAGTGGTTTGATATCTTAACAAAACGCGATTCATTAAAAGCTTCTCCTTTATTAGAAGCAAAAAAAGATAAGCCATCATTTTATTTTCTTACTTCCGGTTCAACTGGAGACAATAAAATAGTGGCTTTAAGCGAATATAGTTTTTTAAATCATTTGGTAAGACAAAAATCAGATGCTGGCTGCATTGAAGGGACGAGTTATTTTTGTTTGCCACTTCACCATATTTTTGGCTGTGGTGTTCTTTTGCAAAATTTAATAACTGGTCACAAAATATACATTTCTGATACACGTAACTATTCTTTTGCGCTAGAAGCAATAGAGAAATATCGTTGTACATCAATCGCTAATGTGCCCACTTTTTTCTATATGTTGATTGAAGAATATAAAAAGTGCCCTCACGATATTTCTTCTTTAAAATATGGCGTTATGGCGGGAGGTGCATATTCAGCAGAACAATTTGCCTATGTTGAAAATTCTCTTAATATTACGCTTTGCTCTTCGTATGGCATGACTGAAGCAAGTACTGTTATCGCTAATTCTCCAATTTCTGAACCATTTCTTGAAAGGCATGAAGGTGTTGGTAAGCCATTCCCTGGCGTTGATGTCATTTTTGATGATGAAGGGAAAGTCAATATGTCTCGAGGTGAGATATGCTTTAAAGGCTATAACCTAATGCTTGGTTATGTGAGTAAAGATGGTCTATATCTACCTACTGACAAGAATGGTTATTTCCATACTGGCGATATTGGAGAAGTTGATAAAAGAGGCGTTGTCCATATTGTCGGAAGAAAGAAAAACATCATTATTCGTGGTGGTGAGAATCTTTCTCCTTCTTTGATTGAACAAAAAATAATGTCTATTCCGTTAGTTAAAGATGTCTGTGTTACTGGCTTAGATGATGAAATATATGGCGATATCGTTGCTGCTTATATTGTTTGTGATAACAATCAAGAAAATATTTCCTTTATTAAGGACAGTTTGAAAGAAATACTTATTAAAAGAGAATTACCAAGTGTTTTAATTTTTGCGAATCAAATACCTCTTTTAAGTTCTGGAAAACACGATAATCAAACTATTAAGAAATTGCTTTTAAAGGAAAAAGAGAATAATGGCAGTGCTTAATCATCCGTTTTTAATTGTTCTATTAGCGGTGGCATTAATCTCGTTTGTGATTATTGTTTTTGTTAGGCAAAAAATCGTTAATATCACTTTTAAAATAATCTTTTCTTTTATCGTTACGACTTTTGTTATCTTTTCTTTACTTCTAGGAGCAACATATCAAGAAATACTGGTTTTTATTCTCATTTTTTTAGTCGCTTTTTTATTCTTCTTTTTTGGCTTTAAACACCAAGGCGTGAAAAAGGAGGATGAAAAGAAATGACATTTAATTCTTGGCAATTTCTTATATTCCTCCCTGTGACAGTCATCCTCTATTTTATCGTGCCACATAAATTTAGATGGCTCATCTTGCTTATCGCTTCTTATTATGCATATATGAGCTATAATCCATGGCTTGTCTTTTTGATTTTAGCAACCACAACCGTATCTTATTTATCTGGCTTATTAATGCCAAAAATTAAGAAAACAGGTCTTAAAAAGTTGCTTTTAGCGATAACCATTATCGTTTGTTTGGGGCTATTAATTTATTTTAAGTATTTTAATTTTTTACTCTCTTCAGTTATAAACTTTTTGAATCTCTTTTCTATGAATATTCATAGTGTTTCATTAGATATCATTTTGCCAATTGGTATTTCTTTTTACACATTTCAAACATTATCGTATGTTGTTGATGTTTACAAAGGAAAGTTTGAACCAGAGAAGCACTTTGGCTATTATGCCTTATTTGTTTCCTTTTTCCCTCAACTTGTTGCCGGCCCTATTGAAAGACCAGAAAACTTATTACCTCAACTTAAAGAGCATCATAAGTTAAATAAAGATGACCTATTGGCTGGTTTGCAACTTTTAGCAGTTGGCTTTTTTAGAAAATGTGTAATCGCTGATTTTTGCGGGGTATTTGTTAATAATGTCTATAGTGATTTAAATAACGCGAATAGTTTAGCTCTTCTTATCGCTGGAGGGTTATTCATGGTGCAGTTATATTGCGATTTTGGTGGTTATAGTGAAATTGCCGCTGGTTCCGCAAGAGTGATGGGCATTAAATTATCTATCAACTTTGATCGACCATTTAAAGAAACGTCATTACAAAGATCAATGAAGAAATGGCATATCACTTTGACAAGCTGGTTTATGGATTATGTTTATATTCCTTTAGGAGGCAATAGAAAAGGCAAAGCAAGACAAATACTTAACATATTCATTGTTTATGCTTTGTGTGGCTTATGGCATGGCGCTAATTGGACATTTGTTTTATGGGGCTTATTTGTTGGGACTATTATGATTATTGAAAGTTTACTTAGAAAACCAATACGAAAATACGCTCAAGAACACCACATTAATTACAACAAGCCATGGATTAACATTATTAGAAGAATTGGAGTGTTTCTCATATTAGTGTTTTCATCATATTTCTTCCGCGCTCAATCGATTACTGATTTAGGCGTTATTTATACTAGATTATTTACCGCAGTTGGTTTTGATAAGAATTATTTTGTCTCAACTTTTGCCGTGCTTGGCATGAAATTAATAGATGTTATTGAAATAGCTCTTCTTTTAATGGTTATGCTGCGCTTATTCAATTTAGCTTATGATCAAGTGGGTTTAACAATAGAACAAGAAAACGAAAGGAGTGTGACTAAGAAATACAGCAAAAACATCATTATGCTGCTGGTGGTTATAGCAGTGGGGCTTGGCTGGTTTGTGCTCATTTCTAGCGATGCAACTAGTGCATTTGTGTATTTCCAATTTTAATATGAAAAAACAACACATTATTTCATTAATCATTACTCTTTTCTGCTTAATAGCAATACCTATTAGTGTTTTATCTATTGGCTTTATATTGCCTCCTTTATATAACGAGACTTATTATGGTGAACTTCCTTATATGTTCAAACGTTTAAGAAATGGTAAAGAAGGCAAGATTATTTTTGTTGGTAATAGCGCCCTTGCTTTTGGCTTGAGAAGCGACTTAATTGAGAAAGAAACTAATAAAGAAGTTATTGATTTTGGTTTATATGGTGCGATTGGTACTAAAGCCATGATGGATTTATCAAAAGTAGGTATCAAAAAGAATGATATTGTGATATTAGCTCCTGAAATTAGCGATCAAGGTTTATCACTTTATTATTCAGCGGAAAACATGTGGATGGCAGTTGATGGCCATTACGATATGCTTAAATATGTTGAGAAAACAAATCGCCAAGCCATGGTCGGTAATTTTGCTTCTTTTGTTTCAAAAAAATATAATGCATTTATAAATAACCATACAATCAATATAGAAGGTGTCTATGCCCAAACTTCATTCAATGATGTTGACGGCAATGAAGTTGGTTACATGACATACGATAGACCATATAATGTAATGCTTAATGGCTATGATTCTAATGCTTTAATAACTTTTGATGACGGTTATCTTAAAGACGATTTTATTAGATATATGAACGAATATGCCCGCTATATTCATAAAAGAGGCGCTCAATTATATTTTGGTTTTGTACCAATGAATAATTTAGCGGTCACTTCTTCACCTGAAGAAATTGATGCCTTCTATAATGCACTGATAAATAAAATAGAATTCCCAATACTTGGTAATCCTCATCAATATCTTTTTGATTTTGATTGGTTTTATGATAACAACTGCCATCTTAATTCCTTAGGCACATTAGTGTATAACCGTCAAATTGTTGAAGATGTGAAAACGCTACTTGATGATTCTTCTTCGACTAATATCGAAATTCCAGAAAAGCCCGTTATTCCAATCATTCCATATGAGGATGGCGATAATAGTGATGTTGATTGTTTCAATTATGCTGAAACTGTTGATGGCTATTCAATTACTTCTTTATCAGAAAGCGGAAAGAGCAAATCTTCTATTATCATTCCTTCGACTTATCACGATAAGCCGATTGTTTCCTTTATGAGTGATGTTTTCAAAGACAATAAAACAATTAGTGAAATAATTATTAGCAAAAATATTAGAGGTTTGTTTGATTATTCGTTCATGGGATGTAGCAACCTAACGCGCATTGTTTTGCAAAATGATAATCCAAATAAGATAAATGTTGGAACAGCCTTATTAGATGGTGCACCTAACGTTAGCATTTATGTCAAAAAAGATGCTTTTGATAATTTCGCTAATCATTACAATTGGGGCTATTATCGGAACAGAATTAAGACGTTTTGATTACAAAACAAACAAAGCGTATTTCTTTTTTAAAAAACTCTTTAAAAATGCTTTGCAATATTTTTTCGATGTGCTAATCTTTTAGGCAAAGAATTGCTATGGAGAAAGTTATTAGAAAGTTGAAGAATCCTGCCGCATTAGGGGGTTTCTTCCCTCTCAACGACCTCTCTATCGCTATTCGTATTTGTTAAGGCGCTCCAAACTTTAGGGGGGACTGATTATAAATCCTCCAAACTTAAAGGGGGCGTTAAATAGCTCGGAATGTTAATTTCCGGGCTTTTTATATGCTCCTCTTTTGCCTCTTGGGCGTTTCTTAATCTTCTCTTTAACAGGAGAAAGACAGTTTGGCTTATTGTAGCAGTACATAAGTCTATTTCTAAACCTTTGAAAACTATATAACCCATTAGCGACATTCATCATCTTTTTAAAGTTGGAATTAAAGCCTTCAATAGGCCCGTTTGATATTCTTCTACCATCAACAATATTAAAAGAATTAATAATATATTCCTTCCAATTAATGAGCATTTGGATAATAGCGATGAACTCATTTACTCTTATGATGTCTTTATAGTTAATGAAGTAATCGATCATTTCTGAAGCAGCTTCGATATTGGTTGCTTGATTATGTCTTTTATATTGGATGTAAAATTCTTGAGCAATTTTTAAATCTGGATGGATATTAAGCATTTTCTGTTGAAGTTGATATTTGTTATACCATCTATTCCCTAATCCCTTGATCTTTATCTTTTCATCCCAAGACTTTTGATCGTTATATAGTAAATCGTTCCATTTCTTTAATAGATAATATTCTTCGCTTCCTTTTTGATAACCATTCATAATTCTTCTTCTAACTTTATCTAAGGCAAAGCCCATTTCTTTTAAAACGTGAAATGAATCAATAGCGATAGTAGCGTCAGGGAAATAAATAGAAGCGATATCTAAATATGGCTCCCACATATCTATAACTACATATTTAACATTTAATCTTTCTTCTCTAGATATTTTACTTAAGTAACGACCAAGATTTATTTTGCTTCGATCTTCAATTACATCGATGATTTTAGAAGCAAGAAAATCAAAAAAGATACAAGAATATGGTTTATTAAATTGATGCTTGTTATAGCATTCATCAATCGATAATACTTTAGGCATCTTTCCTCGAGGAGGATTAACATATCGATCAAAGATATTCATCGCAGTTTCATCACTGACATGAGCCCTTGTTCCTATTTCTTTCCAGGTAGAATTATATGCTTTAGCGGTTTCTAAAACCGTATGGATTGTTTCATAGCTAACTCTAGAATTTCTTGGGGCAAAAGCGTTTGGTTCCATGAAAGTTTTATTACATTCTAAGCATTTGTTCTTCCGACTTTTTAAAATAAAAGTTGTAGGCTTATTTAAAAATAAGGAATGTTTTATTCTTCTATAGCGATATTCTTTTAATCTAAAATGTGTCGATTTGCAGTTAGGACAAAAGCATTCTTTTTTCTTTAAAGTAAGTGTAATGATGTTTTCTTTATCATTGGTAATCGAGACAATATCATCAATTTCTTTAGAATCTATACTTAAAAAATTAGCCAAACTTGATATATTAATCATTGGTAGTCTCCTTTCAAGTTTTGTAGCAACTACTATGATAAGAGACTACTTTTTTATTTAAAAATATTTGCTTTCTTTCTTCCCCAGCGGGATAGAAAGTGAACAAAGAAAGAAGGGCACCCCCTTAAAGTTTGGAGGGTATGAAAAAAATCCCCTTTAAATTTGGAGGGGTATGCTTACCCCCTTAAAGTTTGGATTACTAATTAAAAAAGAGTGCTTAGCTAGCACTCTTTTCATTTTCTATTTGTTCAGGTTCTTTAGTTATTTTTGGATCAAAGTATTTATATAAGAAGAATATCGCAATTCCTCCAATAACCATGATTATTGACCAGAATTGAGATGGACTAAGTCCTGGGATAAAATTACCGCGATAATCCGCTCTAAAGTATTCAATGACAAATCTCCAAATGCCATAACTGATTAAGTAGAGAGTCATATTGTATTTAAAATCTAATCTAAACAAGAGAACAATCAATAAAGCACTTAAGACGAACAAGAATATTGCTTCATATAAAGGAATAGGCACTGTTTTCGCGCCAACTTCAGCATTCCATATGCCATACCATTCATCAGTTACTTTTCCATGGCAACATCCGGCAAATAAGCAACCAATTCGGCCAAAACCATGGGCAATGGTAATAGAAATAGGGGCAATTCTAAGTAAATACCAGATGCCTTTATTCATATCCGCTTTAAAGAAGGACTTTTCTTTTAAACGTGGATTGATGACGTAGACAAATAAGAAATATAGGCCAACGAAAGAGATAACTCCACCGATAAGACCACCGATAAATGTCATACCTTCAAAAGTAAAACCTTTTCCTGCTGCCAAATTATAAATAGCTTGGAATAATGAAGCGGATAATAAACCAATAATAATAGCGAATATACCAATCATGATGATGGTGTCTCTTGCAGTGCTACTATAACCAGTCTTTTTCATTGCTAAAATAGTGAAGATTAAACAAACGATAACGCCCACTAAAAAACAAATTAGATACAAATCTATTGATAATCCAAAGATGTTAAATAACTCATTCGGGTACATAATTTCTTTCCAATTTTAGCAAAGAGAACATAATATGACCAGCGCAAAGCACTCCACCAACAATAGTTAATATCCAAAACACTAAATCCCAAGGATCGCCCGTTCCGATTTGAATGATCAATAAACCACCGAAATCAAATAAAGCGTGAATTAATACGCATAGCCAGACATTACCACCCTTAAGCATAGTGACCGCTAACATGCCACCAATTAAGAATGTATATAGACATTGAAGCATAACACTTCCTATATCAGCACCCACAAACAAATTGGTTAAATGGAACAATGAGAAGAATAAAGAACTAAATAATGCTGTTAGCAGTGGTTTATGCTTCTTTCCTTTTAATAAATCGCCAATCACCATAATAGCAACACCTCTAAAGATTAATTCTTCTAATAAGGCAACACCAAAGACATAAAGGATATATAGACCCATTAAGTCCATTCTAGCAATAGAAGCAGTACCATTAATAAGCGCGCTATATGGAAAATTAATGAATGCTACCATAAAACATGGTAAAGACCAAACTAGTGTTTTGAAGAACGAACGATCAAAAAGTAAATATCTCTTCCCACCAAATTGGTATAAAAGCCAAACAAACAATAGGCTCATACCAAATCTAGATAAAAAGCCACATAGTAACTTATTCGCTAAAGCGTCTTGAATAATAGTAACAGGGATGGCTTCAAAAAAGATAAAGCACAAAGCCCCTAAAACAAATAATAAGACAGTAATGATAATATTCCATTTTCTCATACCATTATTATCTAATATATTTAACTAAATAAAAAGGGTTCGGTTTTATGAACTGTACCCCAAATCCTGGACATGACAGGAGGAGGGGTATTTTTCATGAAATACACACTAGAATTTAAACTTGAATGCGTCGACAAGTATAAAAAAGGCGTACGTATTGAGAAACCAGATATATGTAAGTCTTCTCGCAATACTTTTATCCATAAAGTCAGGAACTGGGCAGCTTTATATGACAGGTTTGGGGTAGATGGTCTTAAAAGAAAGCCATTTAACAAGCTTTGGACAAAAGACGGGCGTTTCAAACTTATTGCTCAGGTCATAGCGGGTAAAGCAATACATCAAGTTGCTTTAGATAACGGGCTTGATGATGGCCAATTAACAACATGGTTTAGAAAATATCGAGAAAGAGGCATGGATGGGTTAGAATGTCATAAAGGAAGAAAACCCAAGGTGCCTGATATGCCCAAGAAAAAGAAAGTAAAGTTAGCTCCGTCAGAAAAAGAAGAATTAGAACTTCTAAGAGCGAGAAATGAGTATTTAGAAGCAGAGAATATCTACTTAAAAAAACTCGATGCCTTGGTGACCAAGAGGGAAGCCGCGCATCCCAAGGCGAAAAAGCAAAAGTCATCAAAGAAATAATAGAATCTGAAACACGTTTTAGACTATCGACTTTGTTAAAAGCGGCCTCATTATCTAGATCGACCTATTACTTTGAAATTAATAAACCAGATATAGATATTAAAAATGAAGAATTAATCGAAAAGATTAAAGATATTTTCTATGAAAATAAGAAACGTTATGGAGTAAGAAGAATAACAGCGGAGCTTCGTAACCAAGGCATAAACATTAACCATAAAAAAGTTCAAAGATTGATGAGCAAATATGAATTAAAAGCAATTAAACTAAAAGTTAAATATCATTCATATATGGGAATAGTTGGTTCTGTTGCGGACAACATTTTAAATAGAGATTTTGAAGCTTCTAAACCGAATGAAAAATGGACAACAGATGTTTCTCAATTTAACTGTCCGTTTGGCAAGGCTTATCTATCTCCAATTTTAGATATGTTTGGAACAGATATTGTCGCGTGGGATTTATCATTATCACCAAACTTTGAACAAACAACTAGAATGCTAGACGAAGCATTTGAAAAAAATCCAAATCTAGAAGGGCTTATCTTCCATAGTGATCAAGGTTGGCAATATCAGATGAGGCAATACAGCGATAGGCTTAAAGAAAAAGGCATTATCCAATCTATGTCTCGTAAAGGCAATTGTATTGATAACTGCATCATGGAAACATTCTTTGGAACAATCAAAAGAGAAATGTTCTATGGTCATGAGCAGGAATTTAAAACGTTTGATCAACTCTATCAAGCGATTACTGAATATATTGATTATTACAACAATAGAAGGATTAAAGGCAAAACAAAATGGATGCCTCCGGTTAAGTTTAGGGAAGCATCCATGTTAGCCTTATGATATAATCCAATTAACTTGTCCAGGAAACTGGGTACATATCATTTGACAGTCCTAATTGTTTATTTTTTGTGGTATCCGCAATTATTCTGCTGTATAGCAGTAAGCTTGCATGAGTGTACCTTCACCGTTGCTGAATGTGTATGGGCGGATAATGAATTCGACACATGTGCCGAGGCTATTCTTGTATCTGCACCATTCCACTGCTGTACCATCATCGAATTGATCATCATGCCATGGGACGACTAATGAGAATTCAGCTGGAGCGAAGTATTTACTAACCAAAGTCTTTGTTTGTTCGATTGTGTAACCTAAGCCGAGAACAACAACCCAATTACCTGGATTATCTTCGTCTTCTTCTGGCTCAGCACCAGTGAAGTAGCTACAAATGTGTTCAGCAATATCTTTTGGACCCATTGTGCCTGGGACGACTGGAGCTGTATAACCATTAAACTCAACTTCCATAACAATGTCACCTTGGATGACAAAGTATGTAATTGTAATATCGAAACCATTTGTATCGAGATTAACGCTATAAGTTGTGAAACTGTATGTTGTTGAATCAGTAGTAATTTCTTTACCGTTAGCGGTGTATTTAGCTAAGACGGTATCTAAATCAGCTTGTGTGAATGAGCCAGCGCCTTTACCTTTATTGAATTCTAAGGTGCAGGAGGCTGTATCATATTGCTTACTATATTTGTTAGCTAAGAAGTATGGTTCATTAATAGCATCAACGAAGTAAGCACAGTTATCTGTGGAACTTGTTGGTTGTGGATATTCGAAATCATCTGTAGCTGTGCCTCTAGCAGAGAACATCTTTGCAGCACGGTCATTGATAATTTCGTAGTAGATGTCTTCAACGATGTTGAGGTCACTACCATCACTTGCTGTGTTATTAACGTAATAACCTTTACCTTCCCAATCATAAGCACGATCTGGGAAATCACAAATTGTCGCGGCAACTAATAATTTGCCATCAGCATCGAAACCAATACTTAACATTTGGAATTCATCGCTATCACGGAGATCGTCTTTTTGTCTGGAGAATTGGAAGATTAACTTTGTTGTATCGAAGCCGAGTTTTTCAACATCTAATGTGTAGGAAGCTTGAATACCAACGAGAGCGTATGGTGTCCATGCTTCTTTTTCACCAACCATTTCAGAAGCGATTTGGTCAGCATAAGCGATTAAATCATCTTCAGTAGCAACGAATTCAGATTTTGCTTCATACCAAGCAACATCTAACTTGGTTGGATCTTCTTCGTTAGCAATACCATTAACATCAAGTTCAAAACTTGGGAAGAATGGAATTTCGTAAAGAAGTTCTTCTGCCATACTGGCTTTTTCTTCAGTGGTCCAGTCAGCTTTATAAACGTTGACTTTGAATTCGGCTGTTTGTGTACCGACAACGATAACAACAGTCTTTTCACCAGTGGAAGAAGAATCGAAACCTGTAACTGAGTATTGATCAGCGGTTAATTCTTTCTTTGTGCCATCAGCATATTTTTGTTTGACGACCAAACCTGTGGCGTCGAATTCATCACCAACACCATAACGAACTTTTGTTGGAGCAGTGATTTCAATACCATCTTTACCGATGATTGTAAGGTTAAATGTAGCTGTCTTTTCTTGGTAAGTGACAGTAACGGTGTTAACACCACCTTTAGAAGAATCGAAACCGGAGAGAGCATATGCATCAGCGGCTAAGACTTCTTCAGAACCATTGTTCATCACTGCTTTAACTTGTAAGCCAGCAGCGTCGAACTCTTCATCTTGGTAGTAACTTGTCTTTGTTGGTTGAGCGACAATTTCAATTCTCGCTAAGACAATAGCTTGAACGTTGACTTTGAATGTGGCGGTTTTGCCAGCATATGTGACAGTGATTGTCTTTTCACCAGCAGTAGTTGAATCGAAGCCAGATAATTGGTAATCGTTAGCAGCTAATGTGGCTTCACTACCATTATTGAATGTGGCTTTGACGGCTAAGCCAGCTGGATCAAATTGATCACCAACGAAGTAATCTTTCTTTGTTGGTTCGCTGGTAATAGCAATGCTTTCAGCGACAACAGCGATAACGTTAACTTTGAATGTGGCTGTTTTGCCTTCATATGTAACTGTAACTGTTTTTTCACCTGCTGTTGCAGAATCGAAACCTGAAAGAACGTATTTGTCAGCGGCAACGTCTTCTTCGCCTGTATTATAGACGGCTTTGACGGCTAAGCCAGCGGCATCAAATTGATCACCAACATAGTAATTTTTCTTTGTTGGTTCAGTGGCAATTCTAATGCTTTCGAGTGTTTTTACAACTTCAGATGAGGTGGTAGTTGAATCTGGAGCGGTGCTGCTATTACTTGTATTAGATTGTGTTTTACAACCTGTTAATACGGAAACAGCTAATCCAGAAAGAACGAGTAATGTTTTAAGTTTTCTCATGTTTTTAAAACCTCTTTCTTTGAAAAATTAAATTTTGCTTATATGATACGCTCATTTTTTTAAATTGCAAATAAGTAATCAGCGAGCGTATAGTCTTTGACGTTTGGATAGACAACTAATTTGGATTTGTTACTTTCATCCACTCTTTCGAAATAGTGGTCGATGTCATATGTCATAACATATTTTTGGCCATCAATTTCGTAATTTGTCTCCGCTTGGATGGAATAACCCACTAATTTGTTACCCTTAACGATGAATCTGTAATAGTCAGTTTCTGGCATTGCTGTACCGACAGGAATACCATAGTTATTTTCGGTGTCTTGATCAGCGGTATTGTCTTCATCAGTGTGATTAGCTTCAAGATAGAAGGAACCACTGCCCCATGAACCTTTGAATGTTTGATTCATATAGGAAGCACGGGCAATGCTGAGGAAACGATCGCTTAATTTTGCACCATTTAATGTATTTGTGAAAATACTTCTACCACTGACGAAGATATTATCGAGAATATCAAAGAGTGGAGCGGTACGTGGTTGATCCATATAGGAAACTGTGGAGACTGGATAATAGCCTTTTGAAGTTCCTCTGGTATGGAAGCCATATGTATCGTAGAACTTGTTAGTGTAGAAGATCCATTCATAATCTAAGAATGTCATGTTGCCATCATCGGTCTTTCTGTTGCCATCGGTTTCATATAAACGGAGATAGGCATCATCGAGACTGACGACGATGTTTTGATCCCAAGCGCCATACATATGGAGTTGTCTATTGCCTTGATCATCTACTTTATAAACTGTTCTTTCGTAGATTTCATGGTCACAGACGGCTTTTAAGTCATCTTCGTTAATAGCGCCAAGAGCGTTTAAATAAGTATTCGCAATGTAGCTCTTAACTTCAGGATAGACGTAAACTTCAACTGTTTTCTTCACATCTGGGTGATTCTTATCAGATACTTCGATGGTTGTTTGACCGGATTTAACACCGGTAACAGTGCCATCTTCCGCGACTGTAGCGATAGAGGTATCAGCAGAAACAAAGTTCAATTGGTCGCCCTTGCATAATGCGCGCTCAATTCCTCTAATTTTATCTGTACCGTTAACGCTCACGCCCACAACACGACGGTTGAGGAAGAGCTTATCGGAGTAAGCTCCTTCCTCTTTCACATCAATGTCGTTACCGTCTTTGTTAGGAATAACAATGTCGGTATTATCTGGAATACTTGGTTTTTGTTCAGATGATGAAGATGTTGATGAACTTGATGGAACAATAGTTGTCACTGGTTGTTCTGAAGAAGTTGCAGGGGCAATTGATGATGTTGTCTTAGTACCACAGGCACTTAAGGAGCCAACGGTGACTAACGCGAGGAATAATACTTTATTCATCTTCATGGTCAGTTACCTCCTGATTAGTCTTTCCAAGCATCTTCGTTCTTAGCAGCTGTGACGTAGGATTCAGATGGTGTACCCCATTCATCGCCAGATGCATTTTTCTTAATGCTCAAATTGTAATAGACTTCGATAGTCCAGTAGATTTCGTAGTTATCAACTTCTAATGGATGGTCGTTGTAGTTATCCTTTTCTTTATCGTCAATCTTATTGACTCTCATGATTTCCGCGACGATTTCTTGAGCTTTAGCTTGAGATAATGTAATGACATAATCGCCATCAGCGTCAATTTCAAATGGGAGATCGAAGTTACCGGAACCAACAACGTATAAGGAAATACGTGTGATTTCGTACTTAACAGAATCGTGTAAGAAGAAGTTGGTTGTAACGTAGAATGTTGCACCATTGTTGAAGTCGTTGCCGAGATATCTTAAGAAGGATTTCTTGACTGGTTTAATGATGCTACCATTTTCGACAACACCGCCGTGATCAGCAGCAGCCCATAAGGCATCGAATGACCACATCTTGTCATCGTAGATTAATGGTTTCTTTGTGGAAACTTTGGAGGTATCAGTACCCCAGTTGAGGGTGAAACCTGAAGAGTTATCGCTCTTTAAGACTTCTAAGAAGTTAAGAGGATTGTATGTGTTACCACTAATAGCACCGAAACCTAAGTCGAATTGACCTTTCATAAGGTATTCGTTATAAACGTCTTGCCAGTTTGTAACGGCGTCTTGAGTAACTTCAAGAACGACTGTGTTATCACTAACTCTGGAATCGTTGAAGGCATCTTCGAAGTATTTCTTGATTTCTTCGCCGTATTCTTTGACGTCTGTTTGATACATCCATTTAATATGGATTGTAATTTTGGTTGGTTTAGCTTTTGTACCTTTAATAATGGCACCAGATTGGACTAATTCTTGAACGGCTTTCTTGAAGGATAAGATAGCTTTATCTTTGGAGTAACCATATAAGGATTCACCATCTTTATCGTAAACTTCATAACCTTTAACAGCGGCTTTGTGTTCTTTACTGTCGTTATAAGATTTACCATTTTCTGGGTCATTTAAGTAGGAATCAGCAAAGTAGTTGACGGATGGGTTAACGCCACGGTTACCAGCGAATACCTTTCTATTAATGGAATAATATAAACCATTTAAGAAGTTATCGTTACTCATCCATGGTTTGACGTCCCATGTAGAACCTTTGTTGATCTTACCATTAGGACCAAATAATTCATCCCATGTTTCTTGTGTACAAGAGTTAACGTTCAATTTGAATGTGGAGTCACCTCTTGTTTTGTAAACACGTGGTTGGCCCATTTCTTCAGCGATGTGTTTGGTTGGAATGCCAGTGCTGTCGAGTTTGCCAGCATTGAATTGTTTATAAATCGCATCAGCATCACTAGATGTATCGATAACGATTAATTTAATGCCTTGAATGTAGTATCTGTTTGGTTCATTCCATAAATCGTTTTTCTTGAAGATAATTGTTTGGCCTTTATCCCAATCTTCTAACATATATGGGCCAACAGAGAGGACATAGTCGAGCATTTTATCTTTATGACCACTTGGAGCACCATCATTGTTGTTGAATGTACCATAAATTGGGGAACCAGCTTGAATGGAACCATCACCAATTGTTTGGATGAATTCTTTTGGAAGTGGGGAGTATAAGCTGCTAGAGAGTGTGTACATCGCAGTGAATCTATCAATAGCGTTTAAGATTGTTAATTCAATGTATTCGCCATTGACTGGGTCTGTATCAGTCTTAATGCCTAAACGGCCTTCAGCTTTCATGTTTTCCCATAATTCTTGGGATTGTGCATCAGAGGTCTTCTTTGTTCTGTTGTTGTAAGAAAGAGCACCAACAATACCATAGGTTTGGTCAGCGGCAATTTGTGGACCACGTTTTAAACCATGGGAAGCTGTTAAAAGATTGTAGTAAGCGAATTCGTAGTCTTCTAAGGCGACATCTCTTTGATCGAAGTTCTTACCACCCCAAGCATTACCGTTATAACGGTATTTTAAGCCTGAGTTAGCGCCTGTCTTAACGTAAATTCTCCATGTCTTGTATAAACCTAATGGGTTCTTTTCTGGTTGACCTGGAAGGATTTCTTCACCGTTGAAGACTGGAACTGGTCTAGAGAAGGCTTGATCAACACCATTGACCTTGATGGTATCTTTCGCTAAGACTGGGTACCATTCGTATTGGGTCTTTTTGGAGTTCATCTTTGTGCCCCAGAATGAGGAGGTAATGTAACCTTCTAAATCGGAGACTTGGCTACCTGTATCGTTTCTAGCGTTGATGTTCTTTGGATCGCTAGATGTAGCAGAGTGGAGATATCTCTTATATTTAGCGTTTTCTTCGGTGTCTAAATCTTTATCAAGAGTACCTTCACTTAATAAACCGAAACCGTAACCGGTGATGTATTCGGTTGTTGGTAATGTGACACGTTCATGGTATTTAACGAAACCACCATTTTCGAAAAGGGTGATACCTGTTAAATGGTTATCCATAGCGTATTTTTCTAATTTACCAAGGATTTCTGTTCTTTGGTTAACAGCAGCTTCGCCAGCTAATGAAGCATAGTTGAAACCACCATTGGCGATTGTGGCATCGGTAATTTCGACTTCAACAACCTTTTGGAGTTTGAATGATGCTTCTTTAATGGTAATTTTGGCTTTACCTTTAGCAACAGCGGTCACAACACCACTACCATTGACGGCGGCAATGTTAGCGTCGCTAGAAGAATAGCTGTAGTTTGTTGTAGCACCATCTGGCTTATTGAATTCAGAGATTTCAATATTGGCTTGTTGACCTTTGTTTAAGGATTTAACACCACCACTTAATTCAGCGGTGAAGCTGAATGGATCAGTGGCTGAGGTGCTTGAGTCTGAACCTGGTTGTGTATCAGAGCCAGTGGTTTGTCCCGCAGAAGTGGATTCAGAACCTGGATTATTTGAAGTTTTTCCACTTGGGTTACATGCGGTAATAGTACCTAATGCAACCAAGCTGGAAATTAATAATGTTAATTTAAATTTTGTTTTCATACACTATTTGCCTCCTTCTTTTCTTTTTTTAAGGAATAGTACTGCGGCACCCATTAATGCTGGGAGACCGACGATGATGCTCATGGATGCGAGCGCACCGTTACAGCCTTTCTTGGCTGGAGCGGCTGGTTCAGAACTGCTGGATTCAGCTGGGTTAGATGAAACTGGTTCAGAAGATGCTGGAGCGGAAGAATCTGGAATTTCCACTTCTTCGGCTGGTGTTGCTTCTTCTGGTTCATCATAGATTGGTTGACCAGTAGCAGCGAACTTGGAGTATTTTAAGTCGCCTTTCACATCCGCGTTCATACCTGTGAGTGTATTAATAAAGGATACTTTGTTATTAGCAACTGAGAAATCGTGATAGGCTTCTAAACCTGTGCTTTGGACGATTTGGTAACCAGCAGCGAAGCTTCTTTCATCGTTCATATGAACAATAGCGCCTGTTTTGGTTCTCGCAAAGTCGACAACACCGATGTAGAGTCTCTTGGTTTCTAAGCCTTCAGAGATTTCGTTCATGCAATCATCAATGAATTGTTTTGTTTCATCAATGTAGTATTTCTTCGCTGTGGCATCATATTGGATATCAACACGGTTGTAACCGATAATACCGTAAGCGAGTTTTGTATCTTCAAGATAGATTCTGACGCGTTCAACGCCATCTTTTCTATATTGAGAGATGCTACCAACGACTGGAGCATCGGAGTCAATATGCATATCGTATGCTTTCTTGACCCAGCTGCCATCATAGGCTAATTGGTAATTGAATTCGATTTCGTAATCACCACTTTCGAATTTTTCGCCTGATGCTTCATCGAATAATGGGACAACTGCGCATGCTCTGTGTGCAACATAGCCGCCGGATAAGTAACCACCATCAACGTGTGATTTATATAAGGTCCAGTGGTCACCTGTATCGCCGAATAACATATCTTCTAAGACAGATCTGCAAACGACTTTACCTGTGGCTTTGTTGGTGATTGTGAAGAAGTTTTCCTTCACGGATCTGAGCATGAATTGTTGGATGATCATTGTGTTGGTGTTTTGACCACCGACATAAATGTTATCCTTAGCGTTTTCCACGTATTCATTTGTTAATGGATCAGTACCGACTTTGTAGAAACCTGTCATGCCATCGAAGGCTAAGTCATTTTCTAAGACCTTTTCGGTATCGACACTTTGTGGATTTTCTGCATAACCAGCAACGATCATGGATTCCATGTTAGCTCTATCTTTACCAATTAAGGATTTAGCAATGTCATTAACTAAATCGGATGGATAGACCTTTGTTGGATCCTTTTCGAAGTTGAATGGTTCAGCAACTGGAACGGTTCTATAACTGGCGTCTGGGTTTCTATCTGTACCGGAATAGAATCCTAAGTATGGGATAGATAAGTCAGCGTGGTTATCTTTGCTCTTTAATGTCACGTAACCTTCAATCATGCAGCCATATTCGTAAACTTCTAAGATTGCGTCTTTTTGTTCTTTTGTTAAGGAATATGGATTAATTGTTACTGTGCTATCGCCAGCTGGGATGGTCACTGTTTGACCAACAATCTTGGCGATTTCAACATCTTTTGTGGATTGAGCTTTATAGCTTGGTAATGGTTCCCAACTCACGCCTTCATTTGCGGCGTTATAGTAGTAACCTTTAGCAATGACAGTCTTCTTATCTGCTTGGAAGTCTTCTTTGCTAGCGTAATATTCGATATCTTTATCCGCTTTGACGGCATCTTTATAGGCCACAGAGCCTGTAGCTGTCATCATTTTGTCTAAATCTTTATCGTAATATTTCATACCGTTGAAGCTTTCGATAGATTCAACAGTACCTTTATAGTTGTATTCTTTTGTAACGATATCATTTGGATGAGCGATAGCTGGTCTCATGACTGTTAATTCAACATCATAAGCACGAGCTTCTTCGCTTTCGTTATGGGCTAAGAAGGAGAGTTTGATGTCACCTTTAGCGATATCTTCATTGTTTCTTAATGTTACTTTGGATTTACCGCTTGGTTCACCGGTAAAGGTTTTACCTTCGAGGTAGACGTCTGTGCTTAAAGCACCAGTGAGGTCGACCATACCAGCACCTTGCATTCTTGGAGATGTGACGGATTTAACTTCGCCTTCATCTTCTGGGTTGGCGGTGTAATCGTGCATTGGGTCAGCAGTTGACATTAATCTCATGTTAACTGTTGCTCTATAAGCATCAATTGCTGCTGTTTCTTCTGGTGTTAAAGCACGATTTTGTGCTTTAGCGGTTTGGTAGATACCGGCAGCCTTTTTAGAAAGAACAATGGATTGCGCGCCTGCATAGTTAGGAGCGGACATGGATGTACCACTTAAGTATTGGTAACATTTGTATTTGTATAATTCAGATTCTCTTTCGGTTTTTGTTAAGTTTGTCATTGCGTGTTCTGGGACAGCACCTCTGATGATGTCACCTGGAGCAGTAATGTCTGGTTTGAGGTCTAAGCTATAAGCAGCGCCATCAGTGGAGAAGTCACTGACTGTGAACTTAGCTGGGTTATCATTGACTTGCTTGTAGATTAAGTCGAATGAACCTTGACCTTTGGATTCAAAGAAACCTTTATCTTTAAAGAGAACGAGGGCACATGGGATTGTTGGATTGAAGCCATCACCAAAGCTACAACGGAAGTTGAAGCTGGATGCGGTTGGGTCGTTGTTAATAATAACTAACGCGATAGCTTCTTTATCAACCGCTACTTCGTATTTGTTAGCGAATGATGTACTACCACGGTTAACAACAGCAATCTTACCAGCGACATTTAAACCCTTGTAATCTGCTGCGGTACCAAAACCTGGAACATAAACCCATTCTAATGGTTGATTGTGATAGATTTGTTTAATGCGGATTTCTTTATCATATTCGTCATCAAAACCTGTTCTATTAACGATTTGGTCTTCAAAAGCAATGTTTTGATTGTCCATTCTGAAGGCGTTTTCGTAGAAGATCTTGGTTGGGTGGCCAGAAGCAATAATCATACTAGCTTCGTTGTTGGCGTAGCTACCTAAGATACCTGTTTCAACTGATTCTGGCATCCAGTTAGAATATGCACCTGTTGATGAATATGAGGATTTACCAGCGTTACCAGCAGAAATGGAAGTTAAGATACCTTCTTTATTGAGTCTGGTTAATGTTTTTAATGTAATTGATTCGGCATCGAAGTCGTCTAAGTCACTACCTAAAGACATGTTGATACCATCAACTTTTAACTTAATGCAATCTTCGAGGGCGTCTAAGATGGATGTATCATAAGCACCTGTTCTATTGCTTAAGCCAAGTTTTTCACCTAAGCCTTTAGCATTGTAGTCTGTGAAGACCTTCATTAACGCTAATTGAGCTTTTGGAGCGATACCTTTGTACTTTGGAGCATTAGCGGCTGTGATAGAAGCAACGTGAGAACCGTGATAAGAGATATCACTGTGGACGTCTGGATCTAATGCACCACGTTTGCCGTAGATTTTGGAATCGCCGCCGTAGTCGAAGTAGAATGGAACTTTATTGTTGAAATATAAAGAACCTTCATCGCCTGCGACTTTGCCACTGGCTCTCTTGCCAGCTTTAAGGCTAGCTGAGGAAATCACGCTACCGATGCTGTCGTAGGTGTATCTCACCGCGACATCATTGTCTAAAGCGCCGAACACTTCGTGATTCCATGCTTCACCGTTATTGTCGTCTTCGGAATTGCCTGTTCTGCCTCTGAAATGGAATTCGTTATCTAAGATGGCAACTAAGGTACCTTCACCTAGATTGCTATCTTCAGGTAATTTCATTGTTTCTGCAGAGACGTTGTCGTTACTGCCAAAGAGTAAATCTGGATCGATTTCTTCGTCTGTATTGAGAGTCACGTATTCATCGTTATTGATGACTTGTTCCCAGTGAAGTTCATCGACAGTCACACTTTTGACACCTGGAACTGCTTTAATGCTTTCAACGTCGTTAGAATTTACTTCAAGAACGAAAGCGTTATTTAAGACTGTGTATTGGTCAACCATTCTAATGTTGGCTGTTGCAGCTGCTTTAATGTTGTTATAAACAGCTAATTGAGTCTTTTTAGCGCCGGCTTCGCTTAAGCTATCGATGTCTCTGTCGACTTCGACGATAATGCGAGCGTCACGTTCAGGTAAATTTGCGACTTGAGCAGCGGATGCGCTACAGGCAGCTAGAATTAATGCACTAGTAGCACAGAGTAGTAAGCCCAGTTTTTTCATACTTTACCTCCTTGTTGTGTGTACGTACACAAAAAATGTTATGCATACAATTATACACGCATGACAAAGTAAGTAAAGCGATTTTTTTCAAAGCGCCTCTAGTAATAAAAATATTAAAAAAGTCAGTCTACATCGAAATAAAGTAGACAATATCCAATATGACTAAAGCGATAGCAAAGATGAGCCCTGCCGCGACAACAGCGACAAATCCATAGGAAGAGTCAGACCTTTTTTCGGCCTTCTCTTGTTTATAATCAACAAAGTTTCCATCCCTAATTGGGTTCTTCGCAAAAAGCATACTTCCGAGTTGTTTAAAACCGAAAGCAAATATGTCAAAAACGCCAAAATGCGCCATCCAGGCCAATAATCCGCATAGCAATATTGCGGCGGTTGCGATCGCAGTAGCGTTACAAATTTCTGTCAAAGTGCGACTAGTTCTAGTCAAATAATACAAAAAGAAAATTCCCATTCCAATTACTAGAGAGACAAGGAAGGTAATGAGATTTGATAGCCAATGTTTCTTAATTTGTAATAAAGCGTGTTTCATACCCTAATAAAGTTACCAAATATCGAATTAGTAAACAAATCTTTTTATCGACTGATTTCATAGAAGACACACTGATGTTCTTCATTTCGATACACTATTACTTCTGTTTTTTCGATCTTATGCATGCCTGCTTTTTGCATTACCCTACCACTGGCAGGATTACTTTCAAAATGGCCAGCTTGCACAGTTTTTATGCCCATACGAAATAGTTCGTTTATTGCCGTTTTTAGGGCCTCAGTTGCGTAGCCTTTGTTCCACTCTTTTGAGGCAATAAAATAGCCTAATTCGATGACGTCGTTTTCTAGACAAACTTGATTGATAAAACCAATGATTTTATTCTTTGAATAAATTCCATAGACAAACTTGCTTTTATCAAGCGTAAAATTCCTTAATTTTTGGAAGAAGTTTTCTTCCTCTTTTTCGTTACTAAAATCAGGTAGCATATAACTCTTTTTTACTAGTGGATCTTTGACTATTTCTAAGAGCTCTTTTTTACTATCTTCTTTGATTGGTTTAAGAGTCAATCTTTCACTGATTAGTTCATCTTTTCTATTTAACATACACACATTATACATGCATGCCTTTAAATTAATAAAGAAAAGAGCGCTCACGCGAACGCTCTTGTGTACTTTATTTATGGATTACCAGATTTTCACTCTTTGATTTTCTGGAATATACATGCCATCACCTGGCCCAATATCGTATGTTTCCACAAATTCATCAAATTGTGCAAGAGTGACATTGGTTCTTAAGTGATTAAATGGGTGCGAATCACTCGCCCTGTCAGGGACTTGTTGTATGGCAATTGGTTGTCTACACCACACAAAGGCATAAGATTTAAAGAATTCGTCATAATTGAAATTCTCGTATTTTTTAGCGATTGTTAATGCGACTTTAACGCCACCCATATCCGCGGTTGCTTCAGTATCAACATTGCCACCATCAACTTTTAAATCTTTTGTTAGTTCGATTTTGTTGTAGAAGGTTCTCATTTTGCTGATTTTTTTGTTGAATTCAGTTCTATCACTTTTTGACCACCAATCTGATTGATTGCCATATTCATCAAAGTTAGCGCCATTAGAATCAAAAGCGTGGGTAATTTCATGACCAATAACCGCTCCAACCATGCCGAGAGTTTGTTCGACAGTTTCACCAATCATTCCACTTGCTAAGCCGTTTAAAATGACAAATGCATTGGTTGTTGGGCTATAGAAAGCATTAACTGTATAACTAGGCATCGTTTCAAAATACATGGAATCATCGGTATCGTTACCAAGCAACATATCGACTTTGGCCTTGTTATACATCTTCAAGATGTCAAAATTGTTTTTTGTCGTAATATCGGTATATTCGCCTAGTTTAGCAAAATTACGGTAAGCATCAGAGTAGCAAGATATATAATCCATAT
>Ga0310695_10004178_pt1 | contig 27064 bp, 32 predicted proteins | sample RumenRJG_04DNA_FD_203882 | JGI IMG/M metagenome (GOLD analysis project Ga0310695, IMG submission 203882) | Bovine rumen microbial communities from Lethbridge, Alberta, Canada - RJG_04 (v2) (version 2) | ecosystem: Host-associated > Mammals > Digestive system > Stomach > Rumen | place: Canada... | reverse complement strand
TTGCGAGTAAACGGTTTGTTGACGTTTAAAAGCAGAAAACTGTCGCCAAAAACGAAGTTGTAGTATATAATATTATTGAAGATAAAGAGAGGAAATAAAAAAATGAATACCGAAGTTAACTTGAAGGCTCGAAAACTTAGTAATTCGCAAGAACGCAAACTTTTAAAGTTGTTGAAAAATGCGAAAATGGTTGGACACGGCTCCAGTCGGCTCGTTTTTATTGACCCTCGTGATTCGAATCGTGTTGTTAAAGTTGCGATTGGTGCGAATTCGTTTTGCCAAAATAAGTTAGAAGTTAAACTTTGGAAAAATACCCAAAACCCCTATTTGGCGCGCATTTACGAATACGGTAAATTTGTGGTCGTTATGGAACGAGTTGTTGAAACTTACGATGAAGATTCGTTTTACGAAGCTTACGATCCGGATTCGGAAGATTACGAATTTTTTCAAAAAGGAATTAATGTGGTTAGTTGGCTTGAACACGAACTTGGTTCTACTTCGGATAATTACCAAATTGGAGTAAACGCGAACGATGAATGGAAAGCGTATGATTACGGCTTCGATCCCGAACGTTCGACTTATGACCAGTGCGGCGATGCTCGTTGGGTTGACCAAGTGAATTGTCGTGCCTTTTTAGACGAAATGGAGCGGCTCGTTCGTTTTCATCGTCCGATTACGGAAATTCAACGTTTCGTTAAGAGCCGATAACTATTGTAAATAACCAAATTTGGTCGTATAATATTAATATAAAGATAAGGGAGGAAAACAAATGGAAAAGTTGAATAAGCCGTTCATCGTTTGGGAGCGGCACGTACTTAGTGACCAAGAACTTGGTCAGCGTGACGGTGATGTGCCGCACCAGTTCGATACCGAAAAAGATGCTCGTGCGTTTATTCGTGCGGCGTCATTATTGCAGCCGCGTCATAACCCGGCCGGCTTGTTTAGGGAGATTCACTTCTCTGACTATTGCCACGGCATTGACTTTGGTTCTTGGTGCGACTTCTTCGTTCTTGAGAGCCGTAACGAAGATTGCCTCTTGAACTGAGTGCCGCGCGGAAAGGATTAAAAATATGACTAGTAATTCTTACGGTAATAAGCAATATATTGCAGTCGAAGGCTTGGATAAGGCGCTCACTTTGGCGAAAGCCATTATGGAGGCGCACGATTGCCAAATATTGGTTCAGCGTGATGATTGCGATATTTATATTGTTAGTTGGGCTAATCGCTACGGCAATGAAGGTGAATGCTTCGTCTTTATGAGCGAAGCGGAACAAGAGCAGTGGGACGAATTGAACGCCAATTCGAACTAAGGGCTACAAGACCTATGCGCCGCGCCCAGCCGTCGTTTCCAAATTTGGTTTAGTTAATTCTAAGCTAAAAAGTTCTTGATATTGCCGCCCACAAGGCGTAATATATATATGTAAGGAGAAAGGAAGAAAAGTTAGCGGCTTCCTTGAACCGAACAAAGCACGAAGACTAATGTAACACAAAAAGGAGTAAATACTAATGTCTGCTACTAAAGAAATCAACCCCAGCGTTATCGCTATCGTGGACTTCATGAAGTCCAACCCCAATGTCGCCTTCACCTTCGCCGAAATGGCTGATGGTGCCGGTGTTGCCCGTGCCACTGGTTTTATCCGTGGTGTTAAGGCTATCCTTGGCGACCAACTTGTCACTGGTGAGAAGGAAGTCGAGGTTTCCAAGACTGTTGGTGCCTATGGCTACGAACTTAATGACGAGTCCTATAAGCCCGCCGAAAAGTCCAACCCCTCCGACAATTCTAAGGCTGTTGCGAAGTATCTCTCTGAGAATGAGGGTTCCTTCACTCTTGCCGAACTCTCTGATGCCCTTGGTTTCAAGGTTCTCAGCGGCCACATCTCTGGTGCTCGCGCTATTCTTGGCAAAGCCAACGTCATTAAGACCGAGGTCGAGCGTCCTGCGATTGAGGTTAAGACCTCTTACACCTACATCGGTGAATAAGGCTTAGCCCTTTCCCCAACCAGCGGCCGCTAACCCGCAATAGAAAATAAGCCACCTTTCGGGGTGGTTTTTTTATTACTTTGGTAAGGAACGGGTATAATGAGTATATATTATACTATATTACCCCACTTTATTATACCACTTGGCCGCGTATAATTCAAGTTATTTTAACGCAAACTTTTGCTGCGTAGGAAACCGATTTTCCTTGACAAGGCCGGCGCTAAAAGCGCGCCTCGCGCGGCTACCAATTTCTCTTGTATTATGCCGCGCTCAGGCGTATAATAAAAGGGGGTAATATAATATATATTATTATAACGCATAATAAAAAAACTCCGATTTTCATCGGAGTGGTGCGCGACTTGCGGCATTTCGGGGCCGTTTTAAGGTCTTTAACGCATGAAGCCTTACAACGTTTGCGCGACTTGTACTCGTTTTAGGTCACAGGTATTTTGACCATAATTGGTTGCTCACGCCCTGAACCAATCAGAAGCGGGTATTTATCACTGTTAACTGGTAAACAATTCCTTGCCGTTAACCGGGGCAAATGCGGGATCGACTTTACGGCCGAATCAGACCGGACAGTTGGCGGTTGTCACCCTCTGGTCGCTTCAGACTCACAGATTTACGGTATTAAGGCTTCCACTCCGCTGATTTTGAGATTCTCAGCTATACGGTTTCTACGGATCCACCGAGTTAGAGGGGCGGCTGCCCCATTCAGATTCCCAACCACTACGCTGGTCACTTAAGAATCACAGCTTTACGGCGTTGGTTCGCCACACCCGGACTTTCAGATTCACCGGCTTACGAGGGTTTGGGCCCTCACCCCCACTTTAACGAGCCATGGTGGCGCATCTAGTTCTTTTAACGCAGTGAACAAACGCTGAAGACTGCAATTGCGGGTATTAGTTTCACTGACTGAAGACTTTCACGTCTCGAGACGTCTCGATCGTAACGAGACGCTAACAACAGTTCAGCTACTTGCGATGCCGCCACGAGGAGGCTATGCCGCTGGCATCATGTGGGTGGTTTTTCGCTTTGATATCGGAGACGCGGCTGACCACCAACCTTTTACTCCTTTGACGCTTACGGTACGTCACTCGTCACGCCAATACCTAGCACCATCGACCATAATCGTGCAGTCGAGTCTACAGAACCATGATTAACGGTTCTAATGGTATTTCGCGCAATTCCTTACTTGGCTTCAGCGAAGGAATCAACACTGGCCGGTAAGGTCGGCTTACCACGTGGAAGTTGGTCTGGAAGGTTACACGTTTCTCCCCTGAGTCAATTAACGGTAGAGCAGTTGCCGCCACTGTTTCGTAAAGTGGTAACGCTATCGTTTCGCGGGGTGATAGAGACCCAATCGCTTATGCTCTGTGGCGATCGGCACTTCAACTTCACTTCACAGCGGAAGTAGCTGTTGTTGCTAGAACTGGGCGCAACAATGCCAAGTTTCGTTTTACCGCCAACGAAACGCAGGTTAGCCCGTTACGGAGCGCTAATATCCGCAATTTGTCCACCAAGAGTAGGGATTATTTTACTGACGCGAATAATCTAACGATGTAACCATTAATTATTTGCCTAGAGCCTGGGCCATCACAGGCTTGTTCCTCATCGTGGTCGAAACGCTCCTTCCGAACCCTGCTAGGTCTCGAGTCCTACGGACTCTTCCATAACGTTCACGCCATTCTTAGAAGACACGGAGTATAGCCGTTTTACGTGAGCCAATACCGTAGCACGCCAGAACTGTTTCGCCGTTCTGAAGAGGCGCTGCCGTATCGTCGCAGGTCACGCTTTGTCTCTTAGTTTGCATCCACCCACACCACGAGGAGGTGACAAAGTAGTGGGCATAGCCGGACAAGAAAGTTTTTTTCTTTTCTTATCCTTGGTAAATATATCTTACGCTATTTCGTAGGATATATCAAGAACTTTTTGCTGCGAAACGCAGACTTTTAATTTTGCTTTAACACTTAGTTTCGCTTTCACTACTTATCCGTCGCGCCGCGTAAAGGCGTGTTAAATGCGACAGTGGGGTTGGGGCTACCCTAACGGGACCTGTTGCTCCGGCACTTTGTATTGGTCATTGTGCGTAGACCGAGAGGGAAAAACTTGCCCGTGGTAGCGGGCAGCACGCATCTACCAATGCGATTCGGGTTTACGTACTGGACTACCCTGAACGTAGAAGTCTTGTCGAGCGTTAGCGCCGCTCCCTGCGCATCTAACCACTATTTTACGTCACACTAGATGTAGAGACGATGCGACCTTCCGGTGGGATTTGCGCCCACATAGCCGTAGCAATCCGTTGACGGATTGAGCTCCTACTGCTCAGCGGAGGTGCCTTTACGCGCGCCGCACTTTCCAGGCGTGCAGCTAGCCTATTCCATCCCTATCGCGGTGGTCATCGGTGGCGATAGTGTCAACCCTCAACCACAGGGCTATACAGCATTCTGCCCGCACTGTATTCTGCGGACGATTGCATCCCAACCGGACTTGAACCGGCATCTCCCGTCACTGACGGTGCTTTACCACGGGTGTTACCCTTAAGCTATCGGAGTCTCTTTTATATAGCGCGTCATCAAGCGCTCGTACTTGGTTGGGCTGGGAGTCGAACCCAGGTCTCTGGAGCCGAAGCGTCCAGCGCATCTTTTACCGCTGATGCTACCCTTCATGGCGGTGATCCGCCGTCCTTTCCAATTCGTTACAGGTGGGATTCGAACCCACGTAGAAGATTCACTTAGCGGTGCCACTCCGATGACTGTAACTAGAGCCCGTCACGCTGGCTCGTGCGGCACTGTTCTAGGTCGTTGCCTACCTATTTTTTCACGTACCCTCTACCTCCACCGCCGAGACTGGGCACCCCATCCGGGGTCCGTTAGCCGGGTTTAAACGCTACTTCCAGGGGCGTCTGGATTGTGGCTTATATTCGGCGCCACGTTCCTGAGGTTTTGAGGACAACCACCCGGTGATAGGCCACCACCCTGCCAAAGGTAACTCTATGGTGCGAGTTGAGTTGCGTGCGTCGAGACGCACACCCCTCTAAGGAACGACCTTTCAAAGAGAGGAGGAACAAGGTCGTTCTTTAGAGAGGGCGATTTTGTTCATACCAGTATCGCCAAACTGCTCATTCGTCAACGTGGAATTCACGGCAATCCTTGTGTTTTTAGGTCAGCGGTTGGTTTGCGAACGGACCACATGCGTTTGCTCCATTTTGTTTTTAACGAGGTAGCATAGGATTTGTCGCAGCAATTTATTGACCCTCGAGCACTTTGGTCGCCAACCCGGAAGGTTTAGCCTCACTCCGGTAAGGATGCGTGTTTTGCTCCCTTCTGTTTTTAACGAGGTGACATAGGATTTGCCGCCGCAATGTTAGGCTTACCCTCGATTGGTTTGGAAGTTTTATTTCCTTCCTTAACCTTACATATATATTTTACGCTAAGTTGTGGTCTTTGACAACAACTTTCGCGTTTTTTGGATTTGGTTCTCGGTACAGGAGTCGAACCTGCTATCTCCAGCTTATGAGACTAGAATGGTAAATCCGTGCCACTCACCGAGGATGTAGGGACAGTTTTGCTCGTATGCCGCTTAAGGGTGGTGGTTCGATCTCATGTCCAGGAGTGTTAGGCTTCACCCAAGATAGGAATTTTTCTTTCCTTATCTTTATATAAATATTATATGCTATATTTTAGTTCTTAGCAAGAACTTTCGCGCTCAATTTTCAGGATATTCGGGGTAGAGCAGATCGGCTTCGCATTCGTCGATTTCCAACTGCTTGTTGTCGATGTCAATTTGCAGCCGCTCTAGCGCCTCTTCGAGCTCTTGCTTTTGTAGCATTAGAACTTCCATGTCGCGCTTGTAGCCGGCTAATCTTTCCTGCGTAGTTATCATTTCTTTCCTCTCCTTATCCTTACAATAATATTATAGGCTTTTTTCTGCGTTTTGACCAGTAAAATCGCTGCGTAAGCAACTGATCTTTTGCGTAACCGCAACCTGTGCGAAAAACGCACTGTACCGCGGCACAGATCTGATCGCGATCCCATACCAAAGCATAAAAAAGCCCCGGTTTCCCGGGGCGGATTGGCGGTTATTGCCGATTACTCGGCATCGACAAGCTCGTAGCCATCGACTTCGACTTCCTTGGTCTTTTCAACCACGAGGCCGGAAGCGTAGGTGGAAACGGTCTTGACGGTAACGATGACGGCATTTTCACGCTTGACGATTTCGAGCTTTTCAGCCTTAGCGAGTTTCTTAGCAGAGGTGAGGTAGCCAGTCTTGGCTTCAATGCCAGCAAGGTTGGCAATTTCAGCGAAGGCAAGGACGGAGCCCTTGTTCTCCTTGAGGGTGTTGAGAATGGCGAGGCCATTGGCGTTGATTTTGGTTTCCATAGTTGATTTACATTTCCTTTCTTTATACTTTAATTATACGCTTGTTTGCGGTAAGTGTCAAGGGGGGAATTTTTCTTTTTTCTCCTCTCTTTCTTCTCTCCCTTTTCCTTACACTATTATTATACGCCTTTCGGCGGTAGAGGTCAAGGGGTTAATTCGGGAACTTTCAATTTCTTTCAGTTCCCTCATTTCCTTTCTTCCTTTCCCTTACATATATATAATACGCCCTTTGCCCGTCTATTACAAGATGAAAATGATGAAAGATCAAGTCATTTTTTCTGAAAATATTTTCACTAGCATACGATCGATCCGCTGTCAAGCACTTTATTCCCCTATTTTAACGACTAATCCCCTAAAATATGCCCTATTTTAGGGGAATAAGCCCCAAAATTCTATACATTGACACAATTTTCGTGCGTTTTCCTGCGTTTTTCCGCTTGACAAACCTCTTTTGGGGTGGTACACTGAAAAATCGTGAAAATTTTTCAGAAAATTTGAAAAAATTTTCATAAAATAATGGTTGACAAGCCCAAAATATGGGGGTATAATTAAAGGGGAAGTATTTTTTTTTTTTTTTTTTTTTACACTGTATAAAAATTGCTGCGTTTTGCCCCTTGACAAACGCCCCACCCCGTGGTACACTTTTTACTGAAAATATTTTCTGAAACTTTCTGAAAAAATTTTCCTGCGTATTCGCCCTTGACAAACCACTGGCCGGGTGGTATAATACCGGCCCACGCCGTGAAAATTTTCTGAAAAAATTTTCATTAAAAAATACTTGACAAAACGACCAAAAAGTGGTCGGCGCCCGGCGCGCCGGCGCTCGATCCAAAAAAACTAAAATTCGATCGACGTAATTTTTTGTACGCGCAAAAGATCGTAGCGTGCAAAAGGCCTCCGGCCGTACGTCCCTATGGATAAAATAAAAGCCGACGCCCGCGCGGCGCCGGCGCCCGACCGGGTCGGGCTAAAACCAATGATTTATCATTTCTTGTAACTGTTCAATTGCTTCTTCGCCGTTTCGCCCATCGCCGACAGCACATATAAAGCGCATCATTGTGGTTTGATACAATGTTTGGTTAGCGCCGACCTTTTTCAGTAGTTTGGTAATTTTGCGGTTTAATCTTTCTTCGTTCATAACTTTCTCCTTACACCTTAATTATACGCTTTTCGCGTCGGCCGTCAAGCCCCTTTTAAGGGCTTCGAGATAAATATCTAACTCGATACGGCTATCCGCTAAGGCGGTGTGCTCCTCTTGATAGTCAACCTGTCCCGTCAAGTAACGGAATAGGGTTTCGGCTTTGCGCTGGCAACGCGGTTTCTTGTGTTTCGTCATGAAGCCGTGGGCCTTGCAAAACTTTTTATAGTCCTCGGTTTCCGTAATGCTATCAATAACTTTCATAATGTCAGCAATACCGTCTGCCGTGGGGTTGCGCTTCGTGCAATAGCATTCGCAAGTTTTCATAATTGCTTGATAATCGAAACGGCTATTGTAAGCGAGAATGGCGTCGACCTCAAAGCGTTCAATATCGTGGGCAAGGATACGGCACGCATTGCCCCAAAATAATTTTTTGCAAGCGCCGTCCTTTAAGCGTTCAACATAAAGGGGCTTTTTGTCGGCATAGTATGCGGTTTGCATAAGTCGCGCGTTATCAAAGATTTGTTTGATAACATAGTCGCGCTCGATGAGTTTAGCGCCTGCCTCGGTATCGTATACAACATAGCCAAGGTTATAAACGCGTTGGTCATATAAGCCTAATGTTTCGGTGTCAAGAACTAAGATTTTCATAATTTTTCCTCTCTTCCTTACCCTCTTATTATACGCCTTTCGGCGCGGGTGTCAACAACTTTTTAAGTGTTAACTTAGGTTAACTTTCGCGCCGGCGCCCGACAACAGATCCCGGTGTATCAGCCACCCCTTTCGGGGTGGCTTGATTTACCCTATTCCTTGTCGATAAGGCGATAGCCATTAAGAGTAATCTCTTTATCGGCTTCAACCTGCAACCCGTTGGGGTATTCGGTGATGGTGTGGACTTTGGCTTTCGCGCCGTTCTCGACCATTTCGAGCACCATGTCATGAGCGGAAGCGATTTTCTTCGCGCTGGTGAGGTAGCCCGTTTTGGCTTCAATGCCAGCCATATGGGCAATTTCGGCAAAGGCAAAGATTTCGCCCTTGTGCTCGGAGAGAGCGCGGATGATGGCTTCTCCATTGGGATTGATTTTGGTTTTGGAAGTTTCGTTCATTTTAATTACCTCTCTTTCTTTCTTATGCCTTTATTATACGCTTTTTGGCGCGGGTGTCAAGGGGTTTTGAATAACTTTTTTATTTTTTCTCAACCCTTTGGGGAAGGGGTTCGGCTCACCCCTTTCCTTACACTATTAATTATACGCTCCTTGGCGCGGGTGTCAAGGGGTTAAATAAAAATTATCTAAAAATTTAAGTTAACCTTGCTTAACTTCGCGCGCCGGCGCCGACAACGGATCCCCGTGTATCGGAGGACATATCATCATTAGATGATATGTCCGCACCCATCTAAGATAGCGCCTTTCCAATCGTGCAAGTCCGTGAGCACCATTTGCCGAATAGCGCGGGTGAGTGCAATGTTCGCACCCATACGGATATCGCAATCATCTTGTTGTGTGTTGTGACGAGCAACACCTTCAAAGATTTCGCCAGTTTCTTCATTGCAAATAGTGGCGCGGGTCTCCTTACCATTGTATTCAATTTTGATGATGGAGTAGTTAACGTTGTAAGTCATAATTTTTTTCCTCTCTTTCTTACACTTTTATTATACGCTTGTTGGCGTCGGCCGTCAAGCATTAATTACTTTTGCTAGTAAATATTCTTCGGTTTGTTTGCGGCTGAGAGCGCGACTATTTTTACTTTCGCGGAACGGATAGTCGCAAGAAGCGGAATGAAAACGCCCGTCTTTTCCTTTGGTTCGCATAGCCACGGTTGCGCGCCCGTCTTTGGTGGTGAAGGTGTAGTTTTTCTTTTCTTTAGCCATAAGTTTTTCTTCTCCTTACACCTATATTATACGCTTTTTTTGCGCGGGTGTAAAGGGGTTTAGTAAAAATATTTTTTGTTAACCTTACTTAACTTTCGCGCCGGCGCCCGGATCCGCCCACAGCTCCGGGTGTATCGGCCACCCCTTTCGGGGTGGCCTTGTTGATTTATTCCGCGTCAACAATGCGGTAGCCATCAAGGGTAATTTCCTTTTCGGCTTCAACGGTCAAGCCGTTGGGGTAGACCGTGACGGTGTGGACTTTGGCAGTCACACCGTCATTAACCTTTTCAATGCGCATTTGGCGCTCGGTCGCGATTTTCTTCGCGGAGGTGAGATAACCAGTCTTGGCGTCGACCTTGGCGAGGTTAGCGATTTCCGCGAAGGCAAGGACTTCGTCCTTGCGCGCGGTGAGGGTCTCGACAATCGCGAGGCCGTTGGGGTTGATTTGTTTGGAAGTGCTCATAATTTTTTACCTCTCTTTCTTCCTTATGCCTTAATTATACGCTTGGCGCGCCGACCTGTCAATAGGTTTTTAAACTTTTTTTCAAGTCGGTGGGTTGGGGTTAAGGCTTAACTCCTTCCCTTACACTACTAATTATACGCTTTTCGGCGCGGGTGTAAAGGGGTTCAATAATGAAAGCGCTTACATTTGGCCGACGCCAAAAGTTAATCTCACTTAACTTTGCGCCGGCGCCCGCAAGTTAACCAACCTTAACTTTTACTTTTCTCTTGCTTCAATTCCTAAAAGGTGTATAATATAAGTGTAAGAGGAAAGACTTATGAAAACCATGACCCTACACATCGAATCGACCGACGCTCGCAACGAAATGCATTTTGAAGTGCAACAACGCACGCACGCGCAAGTGTTCCGCGACCGCACGAAATACACGCGAAAAATTAAACACAAATTGCGTGAAAACTATTGACGCACACGCGCAAAGGTGTATAATAATAATGTAAGGAGAGGTAAAAAAAATGAATAAACTTTATGTTGTGCTTGAAGACTATACCAACGCATTTGGAGGGCTATATGATGATATCAAAAAAGCGCGCCAAGCCGCTAGAGATATTGGCGGACGCGTTTATCATTATAACTTTACTAATGTTACCTACGACGAGTTAACGGGTGAAATAAATGCGTGTAAATATCGTTGACACATTTCGCCCATTCGTGTATAATAATAATGTAAGGAGAGGTAAAATTATGTACGAGGTTCAAATTAGGTTCGGCAATAGGTGGCAGGCGCACCCCGACAAGTGGAGCAGGCCCGAGACCGCGCAAATTAAGGCGCGCGTAATTGCTAAGTGTTATCCCACTCACGTGGTGCGCGTTGTGAGGGTCGCCCAATGAAAGTTAGAGAACTTCTCACCCTATTAGGGCGCTATGACCTTAACACGGAAATAGATGGGCACACGCTCGCGGTGTTGCGCGTTAAACACTCAGGGCATTTAGTTCTTATCCCCGCGAAAGAAAAAGCGGATTTACTGGCCCGCGCTCCGTACTACTACGAAGACCCTATTATGTGACAGGGTCGGTCGACGCTTCAAAGTTAACCTTGCTTAACTTTGCGGCGCCGACGCGATGTTAATCTAGATTAACATTTGGCCGGCGCTCGCCTAATAAGCGATAACCCCGCAAACTTTCACGGCTTTATAGTTGGGGTTTATTTCCCATTCACGGCAGTTTTTGCCGTAGTCATCGAAGAGGATACCGGTCTTTGTTTTTACAAAGTCGATTTTCTTTTGCCCGTTGCGCATTAGAATAATGCGATAGGCTTTCATTTCGGGCAAGTGCTTTGCAAGCCATTTGCGTTTGTCCTTATCCGCTTGCTTGTTGGGGCTTGCGCTTAGAATATAAACGCTTTCGCCCTTCTTGATTAAGTCGCGGATAAATTCAACATTTTGCGCAATAGGCTTAAGCATAGCGAAGAAGCCTTTTTCAATGGCGAAGCGCGCCACCGCATTAGGCTCGCGGTCAAAGTCGGCAAGCACGCCATCCATGTCGCAGTAGTAGATTTTCTTCATAGGTTTATCCTCTCTTTCTAGTTTAATTATACTCTTTTCTCTAGCCGTTGCAAGCGGTGGCTTATGCCAGTTGTCGCTTGATTTGGGCGATATCTTGACGCAATTGGTCAATCTCTAAGCCGTAGCCGTGGAGATAAGCATAATCATCCATTTCGATGATGAACAGCCTTCTTTCAAGGTCTTTAAGTTGATTAGTGAGTTGCTCGGTGTTCATAGTTTTATCCTTTCTTGTTTATTTGATTGAAGCCCTTCGCGCCCGCGCCTTAGTCGATTGGGCTAAGGCTTAGGGCTTGAAGGTTTACGGCAATGCCTTTATTGAGATTATCTTGAAAGGCGATTGAACCATTTTTAACGGCTAAATCTTTGGCATTGATAAGTTTAAAGACTAAGCAATCTTTAAGAATGAAGCCAATGAGATAGGCTTGTGCCGTTGTGCCTTTAAGTTGCGCGCTCGCTTTGGTCTTAGGGCTTATCATTTTAACCTCTAAGGGCATAGCGCCGTGGGCTAAGATGTCGCGATAGGCTTTAAGAATTTCGGGCGCGCTTGTCATCATAAGAATGTCGCCGTGGCTCTTGACTTGTTTGCCGGTTCGATTGGTAGGCGCACCGCTTAAAGCCGTTTCGCCCATATCACCGCGGTTAGGGTCACAAGCATTAATTAGGTTTTGGCGCTCGACGGGTAAGGTTTTAAACCATTCTAAAAGGGTTTTATCATAGACGTTGGGGCTATGCGCAAGGGCTTCAAGGTTAGAGCCGTATAATTGGCGCAAGGTTTTAAGGGAAGAGGTTGTTTTCATTTTTGGGGTATCCTTTCAATTTTGCAAGGGGTTTTATTTCCCTCGATGGCTTAATGGTAAAGGATACAAATGAAGAAATCAAGCAAAATCGTATTTTTCCCAATAATGGACTTTACAAATGTAACACCATGGGGCGGGGCGCGGGGCAAAATCCGAGCCCTCGCGCGTGCGCATACGGGGGCTAGGTCGGCAAAACATCTAAGATTTTTACGTGCAAACAAAGGGGAGTGGCCTAGGGATCATGCGTTCGCATTTTTTGATTCCTGTTTTATGCGTTCGCGTTTTTCAATTCGCATTTTCGCTCCCCTTTCCCATCTTTGTTACACTAATCTATGATTAATCCTCGCGTTTGTCTTACGTTCGCTAACCGTAAGTTACTATTAAAATCTAAATCGGCCTTAATATATAAGAAAGACGAAATTATCAAGCCTACTTATATCGCTTATGGCTATTCATATTACAACTCTAAATATATCTACCACTTATTCGGCAGTGACGACGGCCTTTCTTGGATAGAAATGACGCTCCCCTCCGGATCTTGGAGTAATTTTGTTTGTGTTCATAACTTATACGTCGGCTACAATTCCTCCCAGATTGCCCTCAGTCCCGATGGGCAAGAGTGGCGCATTATTGCCGCCACAACTCTCCTTGGCAATAATAAACCATCTATCCGCCGTATCGTCGCGCGGCAAGCACGTGACGATTTTATGATTGTATATAGTGACAGCACTTCTTCATATCAAAAAGCCGCCCTCACTAGCGACTTCCAAAGTTGTACGCAACTTGGAACTTTGTCTGGCAGCAACTCATACACTGTCTACGTCTACTCTGCGGGTCAATATTACTTTTTTAACTATAGCGGTAGTTATTCATCTGAATATCGTTACTACCTAAACGACACCACCAATCAATGGGTTAGTTACAGCATTCCTAATGTTTTTAGTAGTAGTCAGTCCTATGCTAGCAATGATTGGGATATCGGTGACGCGGCCGTGACATTCGACGGCACATATTACCATATTTACGGTAGCGGCTCCCCGGGTGCATCTAGCCCCATTTATAAATGCTACCAGGCTATTCACGCATATACTACCAATCCTACAAGTAGATGGTCCAGTGGAAAGGTCGGCATTTTAGCCGGCAGCCAATCTAGGGCTGGCGGTGGCGCCTACATGTATCAACATATTTCAGAAAATACTGGTTGGTGGCCTACAAATATACGTAGTTTTTTCCGTTTTAACGGCGGCTCGGCGACTCAATACCAAGTTGCTTCTGATCACCCATATTACAGCATTTTCCGCCCTATTGGCCGCCACACATTTTGTTGGCAATCGTCGTACTCGGCGAAACCTGAGCGCATTATAAACAGCACCTTATATCCCGTCGAATTCCCCATCGACATTTCATGTAATAGTATCTGTTGTATTAACGTGCCGTCACGATATTAATGCTAATTTGTGGTCTTTACCGATCTTAATTTATACTAATATGGAGGTTGATTATGGCAACTACTTTTACACTTAATTATTCTGGTCAAGAAATTAATAATAAATTGGCACAGGTTGATACACTTGCCACCGAGTCTCTATCTAAAACCGATGCGGCCGCCACGTATTTGGCGAAATCAGCGAATAATATTACGTATACGCAAAGTTCCAACGGACTGACGATAACAGCTAGCCATGGTAGTCTACTCCTGTTCCCGGCATCAAGCTCGTCAGGGGATTCGTCTATATTTATAGGAAATGCAGCAGGTTCGCCGGATAAAGTATATCTTCTTCGGAATGGGATAAAATACACGACATCCGCCGGAGCTAATTGGGTAACGGTATCATATTCAAATATCGCTACTAAAACGGAAGTAAACGCCAAGCAAGATACCCTCGTTAGCGGCACAAATCTCGCAACAATAAATGGACAAAACCTTCTCAATGGCGGCAATATCCAAGTTGCGGCTGAAGGCGGCATAGAAAATTATGAAGTTATTCATAGACAGCTTGATTGGCCAGTTGCAACGGCAACATCTCCCGATTTCGTCGAATTTGAAGGGCAATTATATAAAAAAGTCGAAAAAAGTGATACATCGGGAACTATTTTAGACTTAACAGGATCCACATGGGATCTGTCAAATGCATATGGTGCAGAAAATTGGAATACAATTTACGGACCAGAAACCTATAATTTGGATTTTGATTTAGTCATAAATTGGGCAAATGGAACAACAACTGCTTGGGAAGGCCATTATTTTCGCTCAGCCTCTAGCAATGGATATGAATATGATCTTGCCCCATCATTAAATGGATCACCGAATTATATTCAGTTTAATAAATCAACTAGTAGACTTACATATTACACCGGAACATTTTTGAACGGTTATGGTTCTCCTTTTTCAGCAGGAGATAAAATCATAGTATCAGTTACAGGTGGAGCTGGTGCAACGAACGCAGGCATAATATCTTGGTTCAAAAATAAAGGCTCACTTATTTCTAGTAGCGTTAAATACTATTCTTATGAACTCGTCTCGATTCAATACTCTTCTGAAGCAGCAGTTCAAGGTGGAACGACTGAAAGCTTAGTCATGACTGGGGAGAAATACAATTGGAACGCCAAACAGGATGCTTTGGTTAGCGGCACAAACATCAAAACCATTGACAATACATCTATCCTTGGAAGCGGAAATATTCTAGAATCAATTACAAATGCTGAAATTGAAGCGTTATTCAGCGAAGTCACATTGATTTCATTTACTATTGGCGGCGTAACCATTATGACCACATATCAAGCTGAACAAGGCATGACATGGGGAGAATGGGTAGCAAGCCAATACAATACCGATGGGTTTAGAAAACAAGGTGATTATATTGTTTCTTCACAAGATTTCATTGTTACAAATTTTGGTGGTGCGGAGGTTAATGCTTCCGACATTATTAGTGCTGGAGTGACATATTATACAACTGGTGGCGGTTCGAATGACTAACCAAAAGGAGGACTTAGAAAATGTCAAAATATCTAGATTTAACTGGACTTACAACATTTAAGTCCAAGCTTGATGAAACATATGCAAAGAAAGACGATGTAGACATCGAGACAGCAACCGAACTGGAAATCAATAGGTTATTTAGAACGGAATATCCAATCACCACAACCATTACGAACGGCTACGCTATTAGTGACTTGTCAATCTGGACGAACGAAACGGCAGAGGCAACAATCATTCCTGCATCCGGATATTTCTTGCCTGAGGCAATCACTGTATCAGGTGCCGCATATTCTTACAATCATTCGACTGGTATCGTGTCTTTGAGTGCTGCCACAGGTGCTGTGACGATTGTGGGGGAATGCACGCCTACCATAGTCCCTCCTAATAAGGGCGATATAATCACATTGGACAGCGGCACTGCAAGGTATCGTGTCTTGAAGACTAATGGAACAGTGGCTGAGATCATGGCTTTGGACAACGTCACGAATCTCGTGTTTAACAACAGTTCTGTCACAACCACTTTCTCCGACGGTTCAACAGGCCAGAAATATGCAGGTTCAAATCTCGACACATATATGAATTCCACATTTTATAATTCATTAAGCACAAACATAAAGAATGCAATCGTCCAAAAAGCAATTACGCAATCGATGTATCAATATGCCTTTACTGGTGCAGAGATTGCTGGATACGATTTCGCTATTGCCGGTCTCACTTCTGGAAACCCACATCTGTATGAGTATAAGAGAAAAGGTCAAGTAAGCGTTGGTAACAGATATTGTTATGCTCTTGATTTGGACGACATTGCGGAATACTTAGGAGCAGGAAATGGAAACACCGTTTCAGGTTCTGATCTAAATAACATGTTCTTTGAGAAAACTACTATCGTCAGCAAACAGGTCTGGCTGACTTCCGCTGATAGCGTCTATTCTGCCGACGCGTTCTACGTTTATGGAGATGATGGTCGTGTCCATGGTTATAGTTACAATCATTCTAGCAGCGCTGCTCGTCCAGCCTTCCAGGTTGACCTCTCTAAGGTGTCGTGGTCCAAAGAATAACGGATCCTATCCGCTACTAAATTTAATATGACTATTAGGAGAGAAAATGCTTATGCCAGATAATGAAAAATTTATAATGCTAGATAATTTGCGTACCTTCAAGGACAACCTCGACACCACATATGCAAACACCAACAACGTCTACACCAAAACCGAAGTAGATGAAGCAATTGCCAATGTTGGTGCCTCAGCAGTTACAATCGCCGCCTCACAAGTGATTTCGCAAAGTCCCTTGCAAGTTCAACTAACGGATGAGCAATACACACTCATGAATGAACAGTCTGTTATATTTAATGGAACTGCTTTAGGAATGACAACTGTAATCGCGGATTACATTGGTTCTTATGACGACGAAGACGATGGTATTAGATATCTAAAATTCGCATTTGTCTATAGCGAAGACACTAACTATCTTTATTTCCACACCGTTATCGTAAATACTTCGACCAAAGTTGCCGAATTGCGATTTGATAATATTTATCCTCACCAAGCGTATGAAGCAGACTTCGCACGAGAGGCATATGAAGCAGATTCTGCAGATTCTACCAACTCAATTAACTATTCCACAACCGCCCCAACTTCTGCCAATACAGATGGTACTCTTAAAGTAGTCGTTTTATCAGCCGAGCCTGCTACACGCTATAATGGCTATCTCTACATCATCACAGGGAGTAACTGATTATGGCTGTGACCGATTTGACGGGAACGAGGTGGCAGTTTAACGACACAATTACCGCTGAAGCACAATATGGAATTTTTAACCTTGCTGCGGAAGCTTCCGACAGTGAACTTTCGACTTGGACTGACCTTTATGTTGGCTATCAATTCTATAGAGGTGAATTTACGCCTATTGATAACGGAGTCCTCTGGGCGCCTGCACTTACTCTTCCAGTAGGAGAATTTACTATCACAGGCGGAATTGACGCAACCAATTCCGATTTAATCTCTTGGCTTCAATCCAATGCCACCCAAATTCAGGATGAACCTACCAACACCTTCTCCATCGGCAACCTTCCAGTTGCCAATATGTACGTCGGTACACGACAAGTAAGAAAAATATACATCGGAAACGTACTCGTATGGGAAAAAGAAGTAGAACCAATTCCCGAAAACGCATTACTCATCCAAGATGGGAAATTGTTTACTAGTAATGGCGGCTATCTGATAACCACGGAAGTTAACTTAATTTCGTTTAATGTTGTAAATGCATCATACCAAGCGGAAGAAGGTATGACTTGGGGAGAATGGGTCAATAGCAAATATAACACCGATGGATTCTATGCGGTTGGCGATAGGATTGCAGTCCCATCAGGAGCTATGCAGGTAGCAGGCGCTACTTCTTCCAGTATTATCGTTGCCAATACTAGATACAACGTAGGCGGTAGCAGCGCCGACTAATATAAAAGGAGAAATAATTTATGGCAAATACAACTTTGACCCAAACGGGTGCACAGGTCCAGGCGATATTGGACAAAGCGGATGAACTCCCCGCCTCTCTAGGTACGGCTGGTCAAGTACTTAAAGTAAACTCTGGTGGAACTGGCCTCGAATGGGCGATAGATAACGACACTGGGTTGAAGATTCCGACTATTACCTTCCCTTCGAGCGGAAACACTTTAACCAACGAGCAAATAGCTATTCTGTCCAACAACGAAATAATCGCGCAAGTCGATTCCAATGGAAAATGGTTGACTTTCTGGTATAAAGACCACACGAGCTTAGCCACTGATCTTCTTGCTTTTGTTGACATAGCGATGCCAAACGCTCTCATCGGTGGCAATGATCGACCGCCATATGTCCCTTTGCATCAATTTTTATCTGTCAATTTGGATGATAACACATTTTATATTGGTGGAGAAGATGGAGCATCAGGACATCTACATGGAAGCCTGTCATTGAGTTCTAGTGCAGTTATCTCCACTAATCCCCTTACCGTTACACTCACTTCCGAGGAAGCAGTTATTGTAGATGACTCGGATCTCTTATACATCGATCCATCTGACTTAGGATTCAACACAACTGTGTTCGTTAGTTTTGCTTGGGTAAATCTTTCTAATAACAAAAAGCATTTCTATTCAATTATACCAACAATATCGACTTCTGTTTTTGAGGTTTACCACATTATCTTTACTCCTGGTTCCAACGATACCGCAACCTTGCAATTGGAAGAAGGCACCTTCACAATTGGCGATATGTCTAATCCGATGACAACCGCTGGTGATTTAATTGTAGGTGGTTCTTCTGGCGCTCCCACACGTCTTGCGCAAGGTTCAACCGGGCAAGTTCTCAAAGTCGGCTCAAATGGACCTGAATGGGCGAATGAAAGCGGCGGAAGCTTTATTCCTACGGTTACAATTACCCAATCACAAGTTATTTCGCAAGATCCCGTACAGGTACAACTGACGCAAGCGCAGTGCGACATATTGAACGCAAATCAACAAGTGAACTTTGACTTTTCAGCTTTTGGCTATATACCAGTTATAATGTTTAAAAACGTTGATGGCAACAGTAAAATAGAATTTACTATAGTTGCTGGTGCAAATTCTATTCCAGACCATGTGAGTGCTTATTATATAGAAGCCGATAAAACCACGTCAATTGCGACTTACCACCATTACGCTGTTAATTCTTATGGCGTAGATGGGACTACTATTCAAGAAGAATGGAGTTCAACAGATTATGCTCAACTTTCCATCACAGGCAAACTACCATATCTCACAACTGCTCCTACCTCCGCGAATACAACTGGTACCGTCGAAATAGTCGTCCTATCCTCTGAGCCCGCTCAGCGTTATAGTGGCTATTTATATATTATCACTGGGAGTAACTAATCATGGCGCATTATCTTACATTTGGTACTACTGTGACCTGCACTGTTAACGGTAAATCTGTGTCAAGCGGTTATGAATTACATGATGGTGATGTGATAGTGGCAAGTACAAAAGTGCTTGGTATGATATTTCTCGTCAACGATGATGGAACATATTCTGAACGGTATTCCGATGGCGATACAGTGGACATCTATGATAATGACGTAGTAGTGTCTGTGGTAAATAGCGGAGCATTAGACTGAAGAGGAGGACTAATATGAGTATTTCTATAGCACCAGAAGAAGAGGTCGAGGGTTCAATTACCATCAATTACCACGAAATCACGACCAGTTCGATAAGTGATTTAACTGGAACAAAATGGTTAATAAACAATAATCCTCACGTCGATGCCGAAACCGGAGAGTTTTACTTCAATTTTAATTCTAACTCTATTGCTTTTACTGGTATATATATTGGGTATAATGGACAACTTGACCCTACTGATAATAGTTTACTATACGCATATAGCAGTCCGATGCATGTTTTTGACGGTTCTTGGGAAAATCAAGCCTATCGCACCATCGAAATAACAGGTGGAACCGATGTCACTAACTCAACCCTCATCAATTGGCTTCAATCCAATGCAACTCAAATTACGGAACCCGCCAATACCTTCTCATTCGGCAACCTACCAATTGAAAACATGTATTTCGGCACACAACAAGTACAGAAGATATATTTTGGAAGCGCACTTGTGTGGGAAAGCGCGGCCGAACCAACGCCTACTGTCATGCCAAGTAAGGGGGATATAATCACGTTGGATGGCGGAACCGCGAGATATAGGGTATTGAAGACAAATGGTAACGTGGCTGAAGTCATGGCTTTAGATGATGTCGCGTACACCACGTTCAACAACAGTTCGGTTACAACGACCTTCTCCGATGGCTCTGTCGGTCAGAAATACGATAATTCTTACCTTGACAATTATATGAACTCTACGTTCTACAACTCCTTGAGCGCAAATATCAAGGCGGCAATCATACAGAAGGCTGTTACACAGTCCATTTACCAATTCGGTTCATCTGAGATTTCGGGATACGACTTCGCGATGACAAAAATCGCATCGGGAACAATATGGTATAAGAGGAAAGGTCAGGTATCGGTCGGCAACAGGTACTGCTATACCCTCGATTTGGATGACGTTGCGGAATACCTGGGAGCGGGTTCAGGTAACACGGTCTCAGGTGCTGACCTCAACGACATGTTCTTCGAACAGACCACGTCCATCATCAAATATGTCTGGCTTGATTCCGCCTGCAGCGGCGGTTTCGTTTATGCGTTCTACGTCTACGGCGGCACTGGCTCTGTCAGCTACAGCAGTTACACCTCTTCCAACGTTGCCCGCCCCGCTTTCCAGGTCGACCTCTCCAAGGTTACATGGACAAAAGAAATCCATGTCCCCGAGAAGGGCGATATAATCACATTGGATGGCGGAACCGCACGTTATAGGGTCTTGGGAGTGTCGGGAAGCGAGGCATTGCTATTGGCGATGGACGACTATACGAGCAGTGCATATAATTCATCAAGTGTGACAAAAACATTCGACGGTGGAAAAACCGGACAGAAATACGAAGGCTCAAAATTGGACACATTACTGAACGAAACATATTACAACTCATTGAGTTCCAACATCAGGAACGCAATCGTTGACCAGACAAGGATTCAGAGGATGTATTCACTTAAGAATCCGGACGACCCGTCATACGATTATCATCAGCAATACGACTTTGATGCTAAAAATATGATAGGTCTCCCAATCGCAGACCAAACTACAGTTGGTTCAAGGCACGTGTTTGCGTTGGATATCAAAGATATATTCGATTACCTTGGCAAGGACACAATGACCTCTGCTGAATTGAATGAGATATTCTTCGAACAGACCACAGCCATCAGCAAATACGTTTGGTTATCATCCGCCATCAGCGACAACAATTCCGATTTTGCGTTCCGCGTTAGCGGCTACAATGGCTATGTCCGCATCGGCACTTACACCCTTTCCATCGTTGCCCGCCCCGCTTTCCAAGTGGATTTATCAAACCTATCCTGGAGCAAGTAGGCCACATAAGACCATCAGGTCGTGGCCTACTGCGACTTAACCCAATTTACGAAACATCATCTTCAATACTACATTAAATGACAGGTACGAACCATACAACCCTTTCGATAGGATACTATTCCCTTTGATGAAAGCAGTCAATATTGATGCATCTAAATCAAATTAAATCTACCTAAATAAAAACCTCCCTTTCGGGAGGTTTTCTTTATTCAACATCAATAGGATCGTTCTTATGCGCTAAATCCGTTTCGCAACTAGTTACCATTTGTTGGAACGCATGCTTCCCAAGCCGTATTGGTATTAATTTCTATATTCAGATAATATCCATCCTTTAGCGCATCGCAACCTTACCCCAATTTACTATTCAACCCAATTTCTTTAACGGCGTAATACCCGCCCCAGTATTTCTCTCGTTCCGAGAGAAATGTGCCTACGGCACCACTACCGCTAACTGTTACAGGAACTGCCTCAACCAACTCCCAATGCCATTCTTCGATACCACTTTCCATCATGGCCTGGTACAACTTAATCCTTCCTGTATTATCAACACCCCAAGCGCGTTTCGCATGCGTCTTCCATCGCTCACCCACGTCAACCGCCTGGCCGATATAACTTAGTTCCCTATCCCCTTCCTTCTTCCAAATCCTATAAACACCACTAACCCCACTCACACCCTGTTCCCTAACCAACCTCTCAATCTCCGGCTTCACATACACATCATACGTCGCCTTTAAAACGGCGTTCTCGCACCGCATGCCGCGGCATAACCTTCTCAACGTATCCGCATCTTCCTTATCAACTCCACCCAATCTAATCGCTCCGCCTTCGCCTTCCACCAAAGCCGCTCTTCTTAGGGCTTCGGCATGACTAGCTGCCAACGCATCGCGCTCGGCGGCGATCTCTTCCAACCGCTGTAGCGCGGCGGCTTGTGCAGACTGCATGTCATCCCGAGCTTGGCGGCCGACCTCCAACTCCTCCTTGAGCGCCGCCACGGCCTTAACCAATTCCGTTTCGGCCTCCGCCCGCTTTTGCGCGGCTTCCGTTTCCACCAATTGCGCGGCTTCGGCCCGCTTCTTCTCTACTTCCGCCTTGACCGCTTCCTCGCCAATCGCCCGCAGTTCCGCCAACTTGTTCTCTTGCCGCTCCATATCTTCTTTTACGCGTTGCGCGGCCACCGTCCAATCCGTAAATTGGGTTTTGGCCGAAATCATCTGCGTCTCGGCCGCGCCTAACTCCACTTTCGCCAGTTCCACTTGCCCATTCAAATTATCCCGCAGCGCCCGTAAATCCGCGACTTGCGCCTCTAACGCCTTATACCCTAGATCCGATTCTAGCCGCGCTTTCAGCGCCGCTTGTTGCCGCCGCACTTCGTTCAGCTCGTTACTCAATTTCGCCACCGTATGAACGCGCCCCTTCCACTTTACCAATAAAAAAATTGTAGCTACGACCGCGACCGCTAATGCCGCTCCCATCACTACAATTCCCACAATTAAACCTTCCATAGTTTATTCCCTTTCCGCCACGCTTACCACGGCTTAAACGCTTCCGCCAAAGTCAGAAGCCCCAAATCCACCGGTAATACGCGTTCTTTACGAAGTTTCTCATTCTTCGATTTTTCGTCTTTGCGTTTTATCATTCGATTCACCTCCATTTGCAAAATAATAATATATTACATTTGAAAACTGAAAGCAAAATCGAGTTTGGCAGACTACTTATAATCTATTTTATTATGCCGCGAAATTGCCTCGTTAACCATTTTCATTTTACACTAAGCAGAAGAAAGGAAAATTGCTTATGAATTTTCGTTTTGCCGCATGCCCACGCACAAAAACCTTATCTAAACTTATGTCGAACCGCAACAACCCGCTCGCCGAGGAAGTGTCGTTCGATTATATAGCCACCATCATTAACGTGCATGATATACATCGCGCAGAGTTTTTCTGCCGCACTTATAACATCGCCTTTATGCCGGACGTATGGATTAAAATGGCGGACGCCATTCCTTTGCCGGCCAAAATGATTGAAGAATATGCCGCCGCCATGTTTGATGAGCACAACAACGCACTTGACGGTCAGACCGGTGAGTACATCGACCGTGCGCAACTCACGTTTGAAACCGTTAATAACCTTTGGGCGAAAACAATGAAACAGCGCGATATTTTATTGCGCCTTAAGCCGCTCCAAGACGACTTTGTTGCCAGAGAACGCATTAACTGGGGCGAACAATATGACTTTAACGATTTAATAAAGCTTTCCGATCTTTATATTCAGTCTCTTAAAGCCAACTCCATTACCAACCCTATTCAAAAGGAGTCTCTCCGCACCCTTCTCAAAATTATGATCGACATTAACCGCGCCATTGTCACTAAAGATACAGCCGAACTCAAATCTCTGACCGCTGCCTTCTCTACCATGGCTAAAACGGCGCAGCTCGATAACATGATTGAAACTACGCATACCGACGAACTATCCACCTTAGCCGAGATCGCGCAGATCGTCGAAGATAGCGGCTTCGATATGCCGTATTATGACGGCGCCGACCGCGACGCTATTGACGTTGCCATCCATGACATCGAAGAATCTAACGCTCGACTTGTTAAAACGGCCACCGGTCTCGGACCACAGATTGAACAAATGATGGCTAAACACCGTGAAGAGCAGGAGAAGAGCGCCACTGAAGCCGCTCAAAGCGATCTCGATATTTCTTCGCTTCTTTCCGCCTATGCCGACGAACAACAGGTAGAAGAGGAAGACGATACTCTTATTACTAATGAGGAGTTTGATTAATGGCCGTCGCACTAAAAGAATTAAAGCACAAAGACGCCGTGAAAACGGCTTCCTCTTACGAAGACTTTGGCATCGATTCCGAAATAGGCGAGCTCATTGACTTTCTCCACGAAGACGAACAGGAAGCTAGCGGTTTCATTACCAAAAAACGTATCCTTAAAAATCGTGATAAGTGGGGCATGGTTATTAACCAGTGGCTTTGCTACCCCGATCTTTTTGTCGATCTTATTACGCCGCCCCGTTCCGAGTTCACACTCTATCCCTTCCAGCGCATCATCATGCGTTGTATGGCGCGCAAAGTACAAACCTATTGCGTCTTTAGCCGTGGTACTTCCAAATCATTCTGCGGCTTCCTTGAACGTTATATTCAAGCCACTTTGACACCGCGTCACCGTGCCGGTATCATCGCCGGTACGCGTAAACAGGCGACCTCTATCGCTAAAGAAAAAATTATCGACGACCTTTGGAATAAGTTCCCATTCCTCGGTAATGAAATGCAGAAGCGTCATGTTGCCGGTAAATACTTAGACGCCTATACCGCCGGGGCGGACTATGCACGTTTCGGCTTTAAGAATGGGTCCTGGCTCGACGTTGCCTCTGACCGTGGTCTTCGTCGTGAATCCGTTATGTTCGAGGAAATTATCGAACAAGACCCAACATTCGTCAACGAAATCGCCATCCCCTGGACTAACAAGCCGCGTTCCACTTCGCTTGGCCGCATCAACCCCAACGAGCCGCAGGCGCAAAAAATCTTTGTCACCACCGCCGGTTATCAAGGCACCTATGCTTACGACAAACTGATTCAAACCCTTATCATGTCTGTTATTCAGCCGGAGCGCTACGCCGTTCTAACGGGCGACTATAAAATCCCGCTCTACCACGGCCTGATTCAGCAATCTGAAATTACCGACAAACTTAACGACCCCACTTTCAACAAGGCGTCGTTCGACCGCGAGTATATGTCGATTTGGTCTGACGCCCCAACCGGCGCCGCCTTCCGCAGCTCTACTATTACCGCCCTCCGTAAAATCAAGCGCATCGAACTCGAAAATAAGATCAATAAGGACGACCCCGAACAAGTCAACGACTTCTATGTTATCGCGCTCGACGTCGCTAAAGACGGTGACGCGAAAACTGATGGCATGATTGCGCGCGTGCGCCCCAAGCAATACGCCTTTACTTACAAAATCGTCAACCTCTTCCAAATTGATACTACCGACTTTTCCAATGTCGCAAATGAGCTCAAACGCCTTATAATCGCCTTTGAACCGAAACTCGTCATTTGGGATGCTAATGGCGTAGGCGCCGGCATCCGTGACTGGATGAATAAGCCAACTCAATCCGCTGACGGCTTCTCATTCCCCGGCTATGGCATTATCAATCCACCCGATAGCGCCAAGCAGGATCTTATTCTCTATCCAGCCGATCGCACCATCTGTTACGAAATCAAGTCCGGTGGCCAAAAAGGCTCTGATATTCACAACTTCCTCTTTAGTCGTATTTCTAACGGCTCCATCGTATTCCCAATTTCCAAGGGCGACGCGGTCGATCGCTATCAAAAGAACAAATCTTTCATGGCTCTTTCAGAAAAGCGTAAGATCAAAATTTTGCGCCCATACCAACTTATGGATCTCGCCGAAGTTCAGTTCCGCAACCTCGATATCCTCGAGGATAATAGCGTCAGCAGCCGCATCATCAAGATTAGCCGCCGCAACCAGTCGATTCAAAAAGACTTCTTCTCCGCCCTCGAATATCTCGTCTACGGAGTTAATCAATATATCGAGTTGCCTTACTACAAGAAGCGGCTCACAACTAAAAATTCATTATTAAATGCTATAATTGTAGACTAGGCCCGGAGGTCGTTTAGTAACGCTTCCAAATTGGGCTCCGGCATTATTTCCTTTTTACAATATAGCGTACAAGGAAAGTTTAAAAGACATGGCCAAGAATACAGTAACTCCCGCAAATAGTTTCAAAGTCACGACCATCGTCGATGACTCTACCGAAGTATACACTGATACCATTGACGTCAAAAATAAAGTTGGAGGCGCCGCTGGTTATGGTGCGAACACAAACACATTTGCTACACAAGCAGATATAATCGCCCAATTACAAAAAAGTGATTCCGCTAGTGGTCGTAAGCAGCTTGTTAAAGCTTCTCGACTTCTCTATGCAATTAATCCAACTTATTTCAAAATTATCAACTACTACGCCACTTCTTTCTTGCCGCGCTACTACATCACTCCTCGATATATGCCGATGCGTATGTCGAAGAAACTAGAGGGCGACCAGTGGTTCGAAGTTTATAGCTCAATGATTGAATATGCCGATGGTCTCAACCTCGACGTTAAAATGATTGACTTACTTCGTACCATCTTTATTGAAGGTGGCGTATATTTCACCACTTTCTTCTCCGAAGAAAGTCAGTGTGTTGATACCATCATTCTTCCTAGCGAATATGCATCCCGAGTTGGTGAAACCGAGCTCGGCACAGATGTCATTCAATTCGATTTCTCCTATTTTGATGCGCTAGGTTTGAATGAAGAGGAGATGGATGACCTTCTTAAAGGTTTCCCATTAGAGTTCAGTGAACTCTATCGTGCGTATAAAACCGACTCCACTAAGCGCTTGGGCATACTAAACCCTGCGCACTCATCATGTGTTCTACTCAATTCTAAAGCAATCCCCACGCTCTTCTACGCCGCAGTTGGTATTAAGAACTATGAGGGTTACACCCAGAATGAGTTAGATAAAAGTACTCAAGCTCTGCAAACGATTGTTGAGCATCACATTCCGACGTACCAAGACAAACTACTCTTGGAATCGCCTGAAATGAACTTGCTTCATAAGAAGCTCTCAACAATTACACGCAGCGCCAAGAACACGCGTCTTGTTACCACAATTGGTGATGTTAAAGTTCACCAATTGCTCGAAGACGCCGGCAACGTGGCCGATAACACGCTTGAAAATGCTTATAAATCAATATACGACGCGGCTGGCGTCAACAATGGTCTCTTCTATGGAGATAACCAGTATTCCGTTGAATCCAGTTTGTCGATCGATCGAGGATTGGTGTGGTCCCTTATCGAGAAGTTAGCGAACTTCTATAATGTGGCTCTCA
>Ga0310695_10004177_pt1 | contig 27066 bp, 21 predicted proteins | sample RumenRJG_04DNA_FD_203882 | JGI IMG/M metagenome (GOLD analysis project Ga0310695, IMG submission 203882) | Bovine rumen microbial communities from Lethbridge, Alberta, Canada - RJG_04 (v2) (version 2) | ecosystem: Host-associated > Mammals > Digestive system > Stomach > Rumen | place: Canada... | reverse complement strand
TATATTTTTTATTATATAATTTATTATATATTTTATTATTTATTTTATATAAAATATACTTTTTCATCCTGAGAGCAACCTTCCCACTCCATGTAAAGTTTATTGTCTTCCCACACAAAACGTACATCATTGACAATAGCTACATCTGGAAGCTCACAATAGGTTACGCCGTCAGCATCCTTGACATAATTTGCCTGTGCCATGATATTGGCTTCGGTTGGAACTATCATATTGACAACATGAGTTATCGGGTCCTGTTCAAAACTGCAGTCAGCCAAATCAATGCAATTCTGGGATTCAGGATACATTTCAATTTCTGACATCTGCCTGTAGACTCTGATGTATTCCACATCTTCATTTTCCGTCAGATTAACGATTGACAATAACCTTAAGTCATGGCCTTCAGCCGGATTGCACTCCCCGTCACTGTCAATGTAGATTCTTGTATTTGGAAGAATTTCTTTTGGTGTGGGTCTTTTCAGTTTCAGCCTGAAAACATCACCTAGAACAGCTACTGTAACAAGTATCAATCCAGAAGTCTTGACCTGAATTTTACCTAAAAGATAGCCAAAAGCCAAATCACCTTCACTAGCTTTTCTAACTATTGTATGTTCCATTGTTGATGATTCATCCAATGTTACCATTTCACCTACTGCACATCTATTTTGTGAAATCCATGCAGTATGCTCTTCATTAACATAAGTCCTTTCGCCTTCATCCAAAAGACATGCAACAACATCCATTTTCTCTTCATGACTTAATCCTGTTGGATATCCACGGCCATGCCCAATTGTTTCATCATAATCAATAATCATTTTAAAACACCCAATCCCAATTATGGTTAATTATTTTATCCGGCAAATGTAGGCCAGTATCTTCCAAATTCTCATCATTAGCATCCCACAATAACGTACTGCCTTTGTAAGCTTTAGGATATTCATGACTTCCTTTATATAATCTAATTCCATGTTTTGAATCTTTTTCCGTTACTGTTATTGTTGGAATACCATTAGCCGCAAATAATGGGGATGGAAATACAAGCAGCCATTTGAGATCAAAGTAATTGAAATTTGATAATTCAGAATCCTCATAAAATGTTGCATCAATCATTACTTCATCATAAGTTGTTTGATGAATATGTGTTGGATTGTTTCTCCCAAATCCTTCTAAATAATCAGAACTAGCTGAAAATCCTGTTCCAGCTCTCATATGATAATGGTATTGTTTCCAATCTCCTTCCTCATCGGTTCCGGAATTATATGCGTCCCATGAAGAGGACATTACTAAATCACTAACACCATCAAGTAAACAATAGTCTTTCTCTTGTCCAGTCATTATTGAACTAAATTTCATATCCTCGTGATATGGTGTTAAATTATAATCTGTTTGCATAAATACAGATATTAATTGTTCATCATCACCATATGGATATTTAAAAGAATCATAAGCAGTAATAGCTCCACCAGCCATTTTGAACCTGGCAAAAACTACCCTACCATTTGCACATGATTGGCCTGATAAATTTTTGGTACATAAACATGAGACTTCCATTGGAACAAAACGTGAACGTATCACCTTTCCCGAATCAATTGAATCATATTCTACACTTAAACCTTGACATGACTCAAAAAAATCTGAGAATGTATCAGAGTTTGCATCAAAAAATTGAACATCACCACCAGTTGATAAAGTGCTTGAGAAGGTTGTTGATTTATCATAAACATCCAACAATAGCTTTGTTGTTTGAGAAATTTTTCCAACTGGAATTCTTACCAGGATGCATGCTGGTTTGGATCCGTATGATGGAAGATATAATACTTTACATTCTGTGTTGTTCAGGGTTTTGATCTTTAGATTTTTCAAATCACTTCTGAAAAGATTAGAATAAGGATTTTTGGCCAGTGTATCCAACAATATATAATCATAGTTTGATGAATAACCGCTACTCCTCTCGTTGTAATTACTCATTACAATATTGATTTGTAATTCTTTCTGCAATGTCATAATTAATATTTTATTATCCTTTTTATATAAATTATATAATAAAAAAAGTAATAACATTAACGATTAGATATCTTGAATTTGGGTTCATCTTTCCACTCCAACATTATATGTAAGCTTTGAGAAAAAACCAACATTAACATTACCGGTCGTTAATGTGAAAAAAATGAAGAAAATAATTTTAAAAAGATTTGTAGTGAATGTTTTCATTAGAAATATTCAGTTTAATCACAATGGCAAAAGATAAACGAGAATGTTATGGGAGTTAAGATTTCACCATTAGCATTTTGAATATTTCTCTACAAAACATTCTTTAAACCAGCGATACAATCAAAAGGTTGATGAATCAGGAGCAGCACGGAATACAGAATGGATGATTGTCTCTTATTATTCCTTCATGGCATCGACAAGTTGTTTTTCAAATTGCATGGCCTCAGCATATAGGTCATTCAGTATGCAGATTACTTCTTCGTCTGTTGATTTGCTAACATCGACGCGTTTTGTAGAAAATGGAACCCTCCATTTCCAATTTTTCCTCATCACTCGTAGAGGAAAATGCTCTGTGATTATTTCGCAAATCGCCTTTAAATCATCTGGGATATTCTCGCCGCTAAGAGCCATTTTAAGGTACAATTCTCCATTAGCTTCATTAGCAATTTCATAAAAGTAATGGTTTTTTGTTCCCCAACCGCTTTTGGCATCCTTAGCGTCAGGAAGGATTCCGCTCATAACATCTGTGGTGAATCGGGTGTAAAGTTTAGTGCAGCGGTCTGGATCGAGATGTATTTCTCCAGCCTCATCCTTTAAACCAGCCCAATTCATTATAAGTGCGGTCACATGAGTTCTTGCATCCACATTCTCGTCATCTAATGGAATACTAATGTCTGAAATGTTTTCCTCAGTTATTTCCGGAGGTATGTCCCTTCCATCGTTTACAAAAGAAATATGGAGCAGATCTTCTTTCTGTTTTGTGTCTTCAAATTTGAAATCCCAGCGAGATTCCATGAATGATAGGAGTTTCATTCCTCTGTCATAAATGTGTTTTGCATCCCAGGAATCTTCTTTGGAGATTTCAACTTCACAATGACATCCATTTGAATATCCTCTGGCCTTCTTGTCATCAAAACTGTCATTTTGCAGCTTTGAATTGATGCTCTGAGATAGTGGCAACATATTACCTAACGATGCAGACAGAGTCTTAATTTCTTCTGGCGTGAACTGTCTGAAGTTGTTACGCCAATATAGTTTTGTTGGTGTCTGAGGCAAAATATGCTCTACCGTAATTTTGTCCTTTACAACCTTTGTCAAATCAGCCCATGACAACTTGTCGAGCTTATACTTTGATGCCAATGAATACTCATACTCATATAGGAAATAGCGAAGCTCTCTCCAACTATAAAAACCCTCCTGAGAGATAAACCGTTTGTTCATTTTTGTAATGAAAACTCTCACAGCGTCCGCGGCATTTTCATTTGTTGTATTTGTGAGATCTTCTGTCACATCAGAAAGAGACATATTTTCCATGTACACTTCGCGGGTTTTACGGTAATAATCGCTACTCTTATAGCTGGACTGAGACATTGCCATACGGAATGTGATAAATATGAATCTTTCTACAGCCTTATAGAAAGCGATTCTTTCATCTTTGGAATATCCAAGCTTTGGAATCAATGAAACAGCAACAATAGGTCTGAAGTATCCAATACCAATACGATTCAATTTCTCTATCCACATCTGCTCTTCTTCTGTTATATCTGGGCATTTTTCCGGATAGAAAGTATAATACCAATATTCCGCAGTCTCTTTGAGACTGTTCACATAATCTATTATTTCTTCAGGATGTAGGAACTCATCTGTCACAATTTTCTGTGATGAATCTATTTCCATATCATCATTGTCCTGCTGATCAGACATTAAAACTGTAGGCTCCTCTTCATCGGGATCAACTTCAATGATGTTCTCGAAAATGGATTTATGCGAGAACTTTCTTAATAGGAATTTGATGTAGTCATCTCCGCGCTTTCTGGAATATGAATAATACATAATCCAGTGGGCTCTAAGGAATTCATCATCGGAAAGCAAATTATTCTCATTTCTTCCGAGCTGATAGTATACCTCACTCCATGTTTCGTTAATACGTTGCCTCAAGGCGATTTTGTTTGTTTCGTCAAATATATCGCTTGAGTATAGTGTAGTCAAATAAATAAGGCGGTTTTTTAAAAGTTCGAGATTAGTCAGTCTCTTACCTCTGTTGTTCATAGTCTCGAAAGCGACAAACACATCATAGTCATCTTTTATTTCATGGATATTGAACATGAGCTTCAATGTGAGTTTCCGATACAGTTCATTAATTCCTTCTATTCCTTTTTTCTCGTAATACGCCTGGAGTTCCTTCCCGAAGAACTCTTTGGCATACTTAAGATTCTTTGTATAATAAGTCTCTTTGATAGTGCCGCCATACTCCTGACCGAGCACTTTGTATTTTAGATATTCTGCGCTCGGATTGTCGTTTTCATAACCGAACATATAGGTGATGATAAGGTTCTCTGGCGGTCGTTTCCTGCTAATGTATTTTGCTTTGATGTCTCTTATATTATCAAATCCAAGATATATGTCATCATCGCTTTTGCCGTTATTATCCGACAATTTGCATGTGAATTCGATAATTTCATTAAGCATTATCACAAAGGTTGTAAGCCTCTGTTGCCCATCAACAATGTGGTATGCATCAAATCCACTATCAAGGAGCCATGAGTCATCATTGCCCAGTTTTCTGCTTTCTTCCTGATTCAGTTTCTTTAGTGATAGAAGTCCCGTGTAGTGGTATCTATCAGACTGAAGGTTAACTATGTCTTCCCAAAAATCACGAAGTTGTTGGCCTTGCCATGCATAGCCTCGTTGATAGTCAGGTATTCTGAATATTCTCTTATTAAATATTTGTGATAATGATTGTAATTCGTTCATTTTATAACCCACTTTTACTTCAATTCAAAATCTTCCTCTGAAACTTTTAATCCAGATACATATTATTTTTTTCTTCTTTTACTTAATTAACTTATGTTTAAGATGATTATATTGTGGGGACATTTACGATGATAATCCCAACAGGATTCAACATTAACATTAACGATTCCATATTTGGAACTTGAATTCCTTTACCCTGCGATATATATGTAAGGGTTGAGCCAAATTTGTTTTTCGATATTGTGGATGTTAATGTCAGTACCACATCACAAATGAAAGTTTAGAAAATTAGCTTTGATTACATTAACAGTACTGTTAAGGATTTGCCCAGACTAGAGCAACCTTGCCATACCCATGTTATAAGCGAGCCAATTCGCCCAGGCCGACCCCCACGCCGGAGCGTAAGCGGAGGCATGTGTGGGGAGGCCTGGGTGAATAGAATTGGCGAGCACTACTGTAAGGAGGAACCGACCCTCGCAGGCCAGTTCCGTAAAGCAATTGAATAAAAAGTTAAATATCAAACAGCCATCATGTTCCGTCCGACCACAGTCGGACTGGACGCCTTGAGCGTAAGCGAAAGGCCATACTATATGCCTAACAATATTTGCTTTGTCAAGGTTCGAGGAACAGGGGCTTGTCCCCCTGTTCCGAGTTTATGGTTTTGAAGTAGATGAATTTGTCAAATTTAAGAACCGACCATTTATCGGTCGGTTCGGGGTTAAGTTTTGTAAACTTGATTTATCCTGCATTGGCGCTCGTGGGTAATTAAAGGGGGGGGCTTGTTCCCCCTTAATTAGGCATTAAGGGTTTTAATGCAAGATATTTCGGAGAAGTGAAACACATATCACTTCCCCAATGAATAACGAGTTTTTCCTACATATCAAAAATTTAGCTCCGGTAAAAAGCAATAAAACACCATCATAGCTATATTCTGGTTCTGTTAAAACCCATATCCTTCAATATTTTATTATATTCTTCACGAGTTGTAAATGAAGGAGCATTCTCATCACCTGTGCTGCCGGTTGATCCTGTTTCACGAATATCTCCTGAATTTTGAGGGTTACGTCCTCCAGGAGTTGAAATGTCATTTGTAGCTTCAATTTTTATTCTTCGCTCAGCCAGTTTTTCCATTAGCTCCATATCAACATCACCAGACAATAGCTTATCAATTATTTCTTTATCCTGTGCATTTTCATTATAGTTAAGGTTGTACTTGGATTCGTACTCTTTAATTTTCCTTTTATTTTCAGATTTTCTCAATTCAGATAATTCCTTTAAGATATCCTCTTTATTGTCTATGAACTCCTTATTTTCTTCTATGGATTTTTTTATTTTATCATACTTTTTGGATTCCTTTTTTATGGTATTTATTTCATCCTGCAGTTTCCCGATTTCAGCATCTTTTCCCTGCAATTTTTCAAGCAATAAATTGGTTGCCACATTAGCATCCTGATTTTGTGGTTCTGAAGGTTGAGGAACAGGTTCGGGATTTCCAGTTTCACCGATTTCTCCAGACTCTCCAGTTTCACCAGTTATTTCAGAATTCAACAAGGTTATCTTTCTTGGGTTTTTGGTTACACCAACATCTATTAAACTCATAGTATCAATTCCAAATGAATCTCCATTATCTTTTAATAAAACGTCAACTTTAGGGGATAGGCCTTTACCTTTCATGTCCAAATCATCCGGAATGTCAATGAACAGCTTTCCCTTATCTTCTTCAAATACAATATTATTTCCAATACCCACATAGATATTATCGTGCTCGGAGGTCAAAGGAATTCCGCCACGGTAGTTTTCAGCTATTAGCTTCAAATCATCACTAGTCCATTTAACAGGTTTGTTGAGACGATTGTCCAAATCCGAATAGTCGTATAGCCCAACTTCAAAAAGTTCATGTTTCATTATATCATTTTATTATATTATTTATTATATATTTTATTATTTATTTTATATAAACTTTTATTATATTTCATTTCCGCTATCACTTGAAATTCTCTCACCGACAGGCTGTTCTTCTTCAAAGTTAGTGAGATAATTTTTATAGATTTCATCACCATTGGCTGAAAGTTTCATAATATATCTTACTACATCATCTCTTGAATAGCTGAAATAGATATTTAAAGTTTCGTCAATGCCCATAAGTTTCAATTGCATGTTCAACAATTGATTACAATACTTTAACACCCATTTTTGTTGATCATTTGCAACATTAACAATAAACCCAGTAATAGCTGAATCGTTAATGTATTCTGCGACATTCTGATTTGACCTTTCATTACCTGCCTGAGACTGGGGAGTTACAAAAGTCCTTAAAATATTGTTTCTGAATATTTCAGTCTGTCTGGTGTAGTCAGATTGATAGTTGTTACCACCAAGTATTTTAGATTCAATACCTGGAGGCACTATAGCTACATTACTATCGGCAGTAGTGCCGTAATCAGTATATAAGTTTTCCTTTGCTGTTGAAGACAATTCCATTATATATGGGCGACCGTTTTCATCAATGGATGGTTTCACTTCAATAATATTATCCTTATTAATTCTCTCAACCTGATTCCTTTCCAGGTTACATTTATGATAGATATCATCTAGGCAATTTAAGATGATACTTTGAGCTTCCGAGTAGATTTCATTATACATGAAGTTAATAACTTGATCAGGTTCGTACTTTACTGTCAATGTTCCTTCTTCAACACTTACAAAATTATTAAAATCTTTAGGAGATCCATTAACTACGTCCTTGGGCATTTCATGCAAATATAATCGCACTTCATTATCGTCATTGAATTCCTTTTTTAATCCATATCCGTGTGCGCCGATTTCCAAAAAGATTGGTTTGATATATTTTCCAATGCTTTTATCCCAGCGCCCTACAGGTTTAATTATGCCTTCGCCGTCAACCATTCCGCCTTGCAATATTTCTTTAGCAACTTGGTGGATGTCAATTTTTCTGGCCCATAAAATTAAAGTTAGTTTCTGCTCTTGGGAGAGTTTGTTTTCTTTGTCAACCAGCACCATATTAACATTAGCTTTATCAATCCTATTTTTTAAAATACCTGAAGTATAACCGTCAAGTTTAACAGCATAACGAGCATTAGCTATTGTCTTATTAATAACTGGTGGGAGAGCATCAGGCAAGTCAAGGCCAGTGTTGATTCCGTCAGTTCTTGGCTGCCTTTCATCTTCACCCCAATAGCTGCGTTTGGTGTTGTACTGCTCTACCCTATTGTTTAGCAATCTTGTTTTGATATAATCAGTAAGTCCCATGATAATCATTTCATATTTTTTTATTATATTATTTATTATATTTTTTATATAAAATAAGTAATAAAATTAATGGAAACAGAAAAATTAGTGGCGGGGAAGAGATGAAAATATTTTAGGGGTCTGAATTTTTTAGTTCTCAGATAATTGCTGTATGGCAGTTTTTGAGTAGTATCCTTGTGATATGATTAGGGCTCCTAAAAATACATTTATATATACTGTTTTTTCAACTGATTTTGGTGTGTATTTGTGTATTTCTCTCATGTTGGGTCCTTGTTTGAGTAATTTGAAAAAGCCTTCTATTTTTCCTCGAATTGGTTTGAATTTCTTCCAATTGTCTAGTTTTTTTAGTAATTCGTGTTTTAAATTGTCGTAGAATCTTTTTTCAGTTATGATTTTCTTTGTTTTCTTAAATGTCTGTAATGGGCATGATAATTGGTCATTGAGTTTATTTCTTTTGAAATTGTCTCTTGGAAAAATGAAAGGAATGATTTTATATTTGCTAATTCCAATTTGGTAATTATCATAGCTGTAATATCCTTTATCAAGAATTATTACAACGTATTTTTAAAACCATCAAAAATAAATATGAAAAATAAGAAAAATAAAATGAATCTGACCGAATTTTAACCAAAAAAATTCAGGCTCCTAAAAAGATTTCATAATTGAGGACGACATAATTGTTGATTTAAAAATGAAAAAAGGAAGATTTGAAATCAAATAATTATCGGACAGCCCAGAAATTCTTAAATTGACGGCATTGACTATATTCAATCAATCTAAAGTTCTGCATTTAACACTAAACTCAACATCATACAGCATATAATCTTCTTTAATATTAGACCCATATAATATTTTTAAATCATCACGATTTCCATTTTCTTTAATAAAATTTGCAACATTAATAAATGATTCAATATTTTGATTATTATTTAAATATAGTCTTAATATATCATTTATCCTATTTTTATTTAAGCAGTTATTTTCAGAATTTATTTCCCAAAAAATATAATCATCATACAATTCCATATCAGAAACTATGTTTTTGTCTGTTTTGCAGTATTTAGAAAATTGATTTTTATCTAAATTTCGACATGCTTTTCTTATCCATCCACAATACCCTAATTCTTCAGCTTTTCTAAATATTAAATCAAGATCATAATTTTTAAAATAAACCAAATATTTCATTATTTCATCAAAATGAGACTCTGTTGAAAATTTATCATATCCTTCCATATATAAGAAATTCATTGTAAAATGTTCAAACAATGTTTCATCTGGTTTAATTTCAACAAATAAATCCTTATTTAATCCAATGCTTAAATTTGTGCATAAATAAAAGTTTAATTGAATGAATATTCTGTAATATTTAATTTTATCCCAATATTGTTTTATGTAATATTCTGCATCATCTAACGGTATTTTTGCAAGACATCGCATTAAATGCACATACTCATATCCATCCTGAATTTCTTTATTTTCATTAAGTTCAATATCTTTAAAACATTTTTCAACAAATAATTTTGCCTCATCATTCCAAACATTATAGATTTCATTCAAAACCACATTTTCATCGAAATTTTTAATAAATGAATTTAACGCCGTTAAGTCACCTAATCTAATTCTAGTGATTAGAGACTCAGAAAAAAGAATGTTATCCTTGTCAATTTTTTGTAATTTTGGAAGATCATTTTCATTACAATTTATTGCCCATAATCTAAACGCATATTTTTTAGAACGACATTTTACATCTTCTTTTTTATAATAGTTTTCTAAAAAAATTCTAGATTCTAAAGATATCTGAATTCTTCTTAAAAATGGAAACATATCAAAATAATACTCATTATCGGAAAGATAATCTAAAGTCATTTTAAATGATAGTGGTTTATTTAATTCACTGCAAATATACCATATGGAATGTTTTATATTAGAAAATTCCTGAAAGTTTAAGCATAAGTAATTTAAAACATTATCAGTTACAGGGTAATCTCTAAAAGTTAATCTTAGTTCTTCAATAAATGGAAATGGAGTTTCATCATCTTTTTTTCCAAACATGTCCCATTTTTCTAAAAGATTCTCAATAAAATCCATATCATTATTTATACACCTAAATGCTGCAAAAAGGATAATATATAAATTATCTTCTTTAATTTCAAATAACTTAACTGAAGATTTTATGATTTCTTCTAATTCTTCAAATCCCAAATATCCTGCTAATAAAAAGGTACCACATAATAAATCATCATTTAGTTTATCAGACGACAATATTCTTTTTATATCTTCAATTATTTTAGATTTATAATGAATTTTAACATGTTCTATTGTCTGCTTAAATAATGGATAATTACATCCAAATATATTTAGTGCTTCGTTTATACCATGTATTGTTGATCCATTTCTAAAACAAGGAATACTGGTAAAAAGAGAATTAATATTGCTCAATAGAGTTACAACCAATTCAGAATCATAAGTATATAAAGTTTTGACAACTTCTTCTTGAAAGCTTGGATATGATTCATGTTTTTCATTTGACCATTCAGTCAATATTCCTAAAATTTGTTCATAGTTTTCATTTGCATCATCAATATATTTTATGGATGCAAAAAGAGCTAAAAGGTTATTGTTTGCTAGAAATTCTATAAATTTTTTATTTTTACCAATATTATACAATGAAGCACCAATTATCTCTGCATAGAAAGGTTCCTTGAATATTTCAGATTGAGGATTATCATTAATTATTTTTGTACATGCGCTAATCAAATAATAAAATTTTATCCTATCATGTATAAAATATAAGTTTTGATTATTATTTAAATAACATATTTTTCTATCTTTAATTAATATTCTTAAAATTTTTTTATCTCTGTCACTGACAAACCATGAATCAATTTCAAGTAGATTTGGGGTTAATATATAATTTTCCAACATATTTTGAGATAATTTTAATAGAATTCTTTCATAATCTTGAGGTAAAAATTCTTCTTCATCTAATTCTTCAAATTTTCGATTTAAGAAAATTTGAAATGCATTATTGATTAAATCATCCCAATTTTTGAATTTATTTAATTCTGAGATAAAAAGACCAATATAAAATGGATCATTATCTAATTTTTTTAGATAATTTTTTACTTCTAAATCAGACAAGACAATGCCTTTGTCTTTGGCTGTGTTTTTTAAAATTTTTATCCCATCTTCATCTTTTAGTTTTTCTATGATTATATTTGAATCGTTATCTAGATTACTACCATAATTTTTCATATTTTTTTGCCAAATTGGACAAATAAGCCGGATTTTATCATGATAATTTTCATCAGTATTTTCTTTACCCGATTTAATATTTTTCGACCAATTAATGATTTTATCAATTAATTTTTTAGGATTTTCACTCCTATTCAAATCATCAAAAATCAATAAAAAATTATCATTGGAATTAAAGTTTAATGCTTTAAATCCACTATTTTTTTCTAATTTTGGACAATATTGATGTAAAAGTTCATCTAATGTATAATTTAAATTAGAAGAATTTTTTAAAAATTCTTCAGATATCCACAAACCATATCCTCCATTATTAATATGTCTTTTGAGTATTTGAAAAGAAATTACACTTTTGCCATATCCAGATTCTCCAATTAAAAAAGACAAATTATTATTACTGATATGTTTTTCAATTGAAGGTAGCTCCTCTCTTTCAATTAAATTATTAAATCCCGTTGTGTTAATGAAATTTTCATATGCTTGCAGGTTTTCATCACAAATTTTATGCAACAACGGTTTAGATAACCTTTCAACATCAATTTGTAGAAATTCTTTTCTCAAATATTGTCCATCACTATCATGATCTAAGAATTGTTTTATTGACCCTTGTTCCATAATTTCAATTTTTAAAGGAATATCAAAATTTTCATTTTCAACCTCTGTTATTAAATCTAAACCTTTATCCCCAGATAAATCTCTATTTGTCATTAAAAATAGTTTAAAAGAAGAATTTTTATTTAGATTAAAAAATTCTTTTGCCTTTTTATATGTTTTAATTATGTCACCAGGTTTATCATCAGATTTACTTAACCATTTATCTTTTAAACTATTAACTTGTGTTGTAGTTGCTTCAATAAATACAAACTCAGTTTTATCATCATTTTTTATAGTTCCAATTGCATCTATAGGACATTTTATAGGTTTTCCTTCCCGATTTAGTCCAGTCGAAATTATATTAATACCATATTGAAAATAAATTATTGAGTTCGATAGCTCCTCAAATATGCTTGATTCTATTGATTCTAATTTTAACATTGTCTGATTAATGATTATCCCTCCACCAATATTATCTTATATTACAATTCATAAATTTAGGAAATCTGGATTTTTAATTGTTATATCATCTTTTTGAACATCTTTTTAATATTGTTTATTATGGCTGATATTACATATATTTAATTGTAGATTCTGGAGGTAAAAACTTCTAGAAGTTCAGCCTCTTTAAGCTTCGTCTCCACGGGAGGAGACATTATTTCGGCATTAGGGTTCTCTAATCTCAAAATACTTTTTTTATAATTTTATCGGTTAAAACTCTAACCTAATTTATTATTATATCCATTATATAAAACAAATAATATACCCACTGAAATATCACAACCTTATCCACAAATTTAATTAACCTGCCAAATCTAAACTATAGTATAGAAAGGTTGAGAGAGAAAGCATATAAGCAACTGATATTTAGAGTGATATAATGATGATTATAATAATCACTGCCTTTTGACCTTTCAACAAGTCTGTTTAATTTGTCAAAATAAGGTTTTGAGTCAATTTTAGGTTCTTTTTTAAATTTACGAACAAAATCCTCTTTCAATGAGAAATCTTCATTTAAAATTTAAGATACTCCTTTAAAAGATTAACATCTACTGTTTCAGTCAAATTCAGGAAATCCTTTTCCTTTTCAAAGATATTATTTTCCTCAACATATCTTAAAACTGCAGCCTGATGCTTGCAATGGTCATTTTTTCTACAGGTGCAGGACATTTCTTCCAATTTATTATCTTTTACATGTATATTAACATGAAAATATACTGATTTTTTAATATTAGCATTAATAAAACCATTACTGATAAATATATCTACAATGGAGTCCATATAGTCCCGAGATTGATTTATAACTTCTTTTGAAAATTCATCTCTCCAGTTTAATTTATCTGACATCTGCATAATCCTCCACTTTAAAAAGATATCTGAATGAATTTGTATAGTTATACCTATAATTTAACTCACAAATACTGTCATAATGCTTTAAAAGCTGATTTCTTGAAAGTTTAATTTCATTGTCTGCAGTTTTAATCTTGATGCCCTTTATCTGATAATAGATTACAAACTCAATAAGTTCAAACCAGTCCACAACTGCAAAATACTTCCTTTTAAATGAATTCAAATCAGTGTATGTTACTATATAATTATCTTCATCGGTGCGGTGGTATGACTCAACTTCACGGCTTATCACAACAGAATCATTTTGGTCAATAACTTCAACATCTACAAATACAACAGATTTTTTTAAAACATAAAAAAGACGGTCATAACTTTGAATACGCTTTCTTTCATTCAAATAGCTGATTAATTTTTCATTGCTGAATGATTTGATTAAATCCAAAGTATCTTCCAGTGTGTAATCATGTGAAAATTCCTCAAGTAAAGTTGTGTTTGAATTTTGCCTGGCGATTGAATCCCAAATTATAACCATTGGAATTTCATAGGAATCATTGATAATTAAATTAGCAATACTTGAATAAATTTCATTTCCAAAGTCAATCAGTTCATAGCCCATTGGCTTAAAATCTTTGGAATTGCTTTTTTTAAACTCATTTAAATCCGTATAGACATGTAAATTATCATAGTTTTCAGTGAACTTGAAATATCTGATTTTAAATGACTCCCCATCCACATCATATGCAGGGACAATCAGGCGTGCAAACCTAAGCTCCATAAGCATATTCTCACGTAAATCTCTTGAAGCATTGGCAAAATCTGGAAATTTTGACAATTTCTTAATTAAACTCTTAATGTTTTTGTTTTTAATATCTTTTAACGTCATATTTTTACTCTCTGCAGTTCATCCCACATTGCAGGTCTGTTTTTATATTTCACTTTCCATTCATTTAAAATGTCTGAAACGACCTTTTCACCGCCGTTAATACTTAACATCTCATTTAATATTTGAACAATGCTTCGATAATACTTTCTTGAACCTGTGCTTTTTACCTTGCCATTTACAAAAAAAGAGTACTTTTCAAGCAACTGTCTGGAGTAATCATAAGGTATCCTATTTTTATAGTATGTTAAATCCGATTCATAAGAAATATTTTTGATTAAATGCTCATAAAGCCCTTCATAAGCATAACATTCATTTAAAAAGTGATTTGTGTCCATACAATTCGTGAATATTTCTTCTCTAATACCAATCCATTCCTTTTTATCATATTGCTTTTTCAATTCCTTGTAGTCATTAATTTCACAGTATTTATTAATTATCTGGAAGAGTTCCTTTTTGTAACTGTCTAAATCATCCGTTTTAAGATAGAGTTCTTTAAGTTGAACATGAACCTTGTGCTTGTCTAAACTATATTTGGAGTTTTTAATTCCAACTTTAAGTAATTTTATGGCTTTCGAGTAATCTTCAGCTTCAATAGCTTCATCAATGAATTGCTGTCTTACTTTAGGATATTTTAAATATTTCTGTCTGAACTCATCAATATCACTTTGAAGGTATTTTAAATCATTCATCAGCTGAATTTTAGCCATAACGTAGGATTCCATATAATATGAATTGCTTTTTAAAATAATGTCACTGACCAGATTATATTTCTCCTCAAGCTGATATTTTAACTTAAATTTGGAAAACAATATTTCAAAAAAGATATTGATATAGTCTTCATCGAATCTGTATCTGACAACCGACATCAGCCATTCAAAAACATCCTCAGAAATGTGAGTATTGGATAAACTGGATATTATCTCCCCAATATCATTAAGATTATCATAATACTCACCATTCCATGGACATTCCAATTTTTGACAGGTTGTGATAAATGCATCATCTGCAAGCTCCAAAATCAGCCCATATTCCTTTTTTTCAATAAAAATTCAATATCATCCCTGAAAAATGATGACAACATGTATGAAAAGTCATCCTCAAAAATTATATCGTCCAATTTTGACTTATAGTAATTTTCATCAACTTTTTCAGAAAATTCAAGCAGAAATTTGTTTTTAAGCTCCCAGTTATCACGTAACTCTTCTAGGAAAAATTCCTTAAGCCTTTCATCATCAACACTTTTAAACAACTCTTCGAAATCTTCGTCGCTTTCATCATCATGATTTTCATATTCATCCAAACAGTATAGGAGAGCTGCAAGGTGTTTACAGTTATCTCTTTCAAAATAAGGACAGGTACAGCTCATGGAATCAATATTACCGTGCTTATCAAATTCTATTTTAACGTCATAATCAAAAGTTCCGCTGACAATAGCATTGACCTCTCTTGAGCTTCTGTTTAGTATTTTAACATCATCCGTGATGAAATATCCCCTATCCAGAATTTTATCTTCAAATAAAAACTCCCAACTATTCATAAAACTTCATTATCTTTTCCATTTTTTCAATTAAAAAATCATATAAATTAGAATTGTCTGAAAATAATAAGAAATCTTCATCAAAACCGATAAATTCATCAAAATCATTAACACCATAGTCAAGTTCATCTTTTATGATTTTAACGCCAAAACTGAAATATTCCAACTCACTGTCATCGCCCACCGGAAGATTAATCTTTTCTTCAGGCGTTATAATAACATAATTCGTCAAATTATTGTAAAAATCATTATCTACAATATAAAAATCAAATTCATCACAGCCACTACATGACCCTTCTCTGATTTCAATTAAATCAATATAGACTCCATTAGCATTTATTTCATAATCAATTGACAAATCATTGTCTATTAAATGATTATATCCATCTAAAGCATATATTTTAAAATCATTTTTTAATTTTTCAATATTCATATAAATAAACCCCTGCAATACCATCCAATTTCTCTTTAATCCTGATTCAAATCCAAGGTTCCTACACTAATAGTATTACTACTCATTTTATATGTATTATCAGGCAATATTTCTTCATCATTTCCCGCATAAAGAAGCATTCCGGAAACCATAAAATCATCATTTTCCAACTGTTTGTTTTTAACATAAGTAAAAATCTGATATAAATTGCCTGAATGAATAGTATTTGTATTATAATAGCTTTGAGTCGTATGGAAATAATATTTCGCATCAATTATCAGAACTTTTTCGAAATACTCAAGTATTATATCACTCTGCATTCTTGGAAGCATATAATCTTCGCCGTCATCCAGCTGCCAGGAGATTTGTGAGGCACTAGAATTAATTGAAGGATGTTTCTTTTTATAGTAATTTAAGATGAATTTCTCATATAATCTATGCATTAACTAATCATCCGAGAAATTCATTAGTTTTACATCACCTTTTTTAGTTATCTGAAGCAGACCTTTTACAGTCAAATAACAGACCCAATAAGCATTTTATAAATCTGATTGTCATAAGAGTAACGATATTTAATTAATTGTTATGATTTTTTGATGAAAAATAATGCCATAACAATCTTTATATTGGAAAGAAGAGTAGCTATTTTATTAACCAAATTCCTAATGGTCAAAATACAAATCACGATATTCTTTCATCGCAAAATCATCAGTCATCTGAGATATGTATTCACAAATTGCAGCCATATAAACATAGTGAAGCTCATTTAACAGTTTTAAAGTCATTAAAAAATCATTTCCTTCAAGTTTATCAAGAGAATGCTGATTGCAGTAGTTTAACATGACATTTAACATTCCCTCATCCTTTGTTTTAAAATCACTGTATTTAATATCCGTTTCATTTAAAATATGGCCTGCAAAATTTAAAATGCCTGAAAATTCATTAACAGACACATTTAACTTCACACAATCAAGAATATTTTTCAGATTCCTTATATCAACATTGCTTTCATCTATTTCATAAAGCTCTTCCAAATCAACGTCAAAATGCTTATCATCATCTTTCAGATGTGGAAATGAATCCACAGTCTTTTTAATGTTTTTCACAAGATTCACCAGTTCTTTTCTCGGCATCTGTCTTGGATTTTCGTAGTATGCCTTGAAAAGCTTTCTTAATATATACTTTCCCTTGCCGTCGTATCGGTTAACATTGAATGAGTTGATAATTCTGTTTTCAACAAACTCATCGATTTCGGTGAAAAATTTCTCTGCAGCCTGTGAAAAGTAAACAAGATTTTTTATAATGTGTTTGCGGTTATTCTCATCGACTGATATCACCTCATCAAAATTAAAAATATCACTGACATTTCTCATAGAGTTTTGAGAGACGTCTATTATGAAGTATGAAATGATTGTGCTTGTCATTGCATGCCACTTCACATGATTATCGATTCTTCCCAGTTGAGCCAGTTCAAACTCCAAAGCCCTAAAGAGATCATAGCCGCTGCACTCTTTAATGGAAGAGTCTTTTTTAATGTCTTCAATAATAGCATTAATCTGACCTGCCAGATCTTCAATGCGATATAAATCCCCGTCCAGAAGACTGTCATCCAAATCATGTTCTCTTTGAGCAATTTCATCCGAAATAGCTACGACCTGACCTTCCATAGTTAAGGAAAATGGATATTCCGGACGGCTTTCATCATCAAAATAATCATAATACATTATGCTTTCATACTTTGATGCATCTCTGACGAATCGTGTCAAATCCCATCTTTTATCTTTTTTAATCACATCGGTATGTTTCAATATTCCGTCCAGGGTTTGCCATGTTAAATTAAGCCCCGGCCTTTCGTTTCTCTTTTCAACGATTTCAACAATTTTCAAACCATTGAAATTATGTTTGAATCCGCCGTAATCAATGAGGAAATTGAGCTTGCCTCCAAGATCATCATTTCCCCTCATGATATCATCCAGAACCCTTTCTCCTATATGGCCAAATGGAGCGTGTCCTATGTCGTGGCCCAATGCAATTGATATTGAGAGATTTTCATTCAAGCCCAGATTTCTGCAGATGCTTTTGGAAATCTGTGCAACTTCCAGACTGTGAGTTAATCTGGTTCTGTAGTGGTCTCCCAGTTTATTTGAGTATACCTGTTCCTTATGTTCAAGTCTTCTGAAAGATTTTGTATAAACGATTCTGTCTGCATCCCTGCTGAATTCATCTCTTAAAACATAATTTTCAAAATCATCTCCCAGATGATTTCTTTTTGCCTCTTTAAAAAATCTGTCAGTTATGCGGGATTCCTGTGCCAGATTATTCTTAATAAAATTTCGGGTTTTTTCTATTTCTGCTTTATCCATTTAACCATCCTCCTAAATTTTTTATAACATCCTTAATATTACATTGATTTGCAATCTTTAATATCTCTTGTGCTTTTAAGTTCTTTGATTAGTGGTGTTTGTAACATCTGCTGTTCAATTGGTATTGCCCTTAAGTCATTGGGATGCCGGGTTCATAAGTGAGCGATATTTACTTTAAACTTATCTGATTATTCTTCCAATATTGAATTGTACAGGTGAATATCTGCTTAAAAAAAATAAATATTCTGCCTGAATAGAATCCGGAACTTTATCCTGCAGTTCAAATGCCGATGCTGTCAGCTCGTGTTTTGTATAGTCACTGTTTGCCACATAACCGACTTTTTCATCACCGAAATATATGGCAATTGCATCATTATCAAATTCATTATCCGGCTCCTTTAAAAGCTTCAATGGCGCACCGGGATAAAGTTTTTTACTGTTTTCATAAAATTTTGTTCCGGTGATTGTGAATAAATCATATTTATCACATGCTTTTAAAATTTCAAGATTATTCTGATATTCCTTTTCATAGTCAATATAATAACTGACAGTATCTCTTTGATTAAGATACCTGTCGAGAATCTCTTCTGTGTTTTCACCAGGAAGGGTATTTATTGCTTTTATGATTTTTTCCTCTGCTTTTTGAAGTTTATTCAAACCGTTTGATACATTTTTTGACTCTTGAAGTAAGTTGGCTGACCATTTAAGAAGCATCCTTGCCTTATTGTCATAAACTATATTATCCGGATATAACTGCAGTGATTTATCAAAACATTCCTGTGATTGTTCATATCTTTTAAGACTCGACAAAATAAGACCTTTTATGTTCCAGTTATCTGAATTTCTCCCATCCAAATCCAAAGCCATGTTAATATAATGAAGTGCCTTTTCATCCTTAAAATCCATATAATAATCCCATGCTTTTTTGAATATTGATTGCTTTTGGAATTATTTATTCTGCCATCATCACGATTGTCTTCCTCAAAATAATAATCACCATGCCAATTTTGAGCATCCATAGTGCCGCCGTTGGCATCATCAACCGGATCACCTATTTTCCATTCCCAAGTCATTAAATCACCATTATCTTAATTATTTACAATTCATCCAAATCATTAAATAAAGTCGCTTTTAGGTCTTGCCTCTATTCCAAGTTTTTTATACATTCGTCTGGTTGCCGGGTTTGACTCAATAGCCAGATATTTATCCATATCAGCGCCGTGTCTAGGTATGACTTCCGTTTCCACCCAGTATTTTTTTAATACGGGCGGCTGACGGCCAAAGTTCCAAAAGGATTCATCTACAACAAAGCCTGTTTTTTCCTTAATGTCTCTTAGTATTTTATGGCTTCTTTTGTATGGGCTGGCTGTTATTAATATAACATAATTGTCCTTTATCAAATCAATTAATTCGCTTTCATATTTCTGATTTTTGATTTTTTCATCCAAAGCCATGTATTTTATTTCCTTTGAATTTGCTATTAATGTATAGTTTAAATCCAGAAGAATTATTTTATCCTTTGGAATTTCCAATTTATCCAAGCGAACCTCATCTTCCTCTTCACTTTCTATTAATTTAATTCCACAGTGGTAACAGTATTCATTATCAACATTGTTAACTATGCCACATACTGGACAGGAATTTAATTCTAACACAATAGGTGCATGATCTGAACCTAATTGGTCTTTTAGAATATACGAGTCAGTAAGTGTTTTTGAAAAACTTTTCGAAACTAAAAAATAGTCAAATCTATAGCCCTTATTTTCCTGCCTAAATCCTTTCCTGTTAGGCCACCATGTGAAATTGTCACCATCTTTATGAAACTTTCTAAATGCATCAACATATCTTGTTAAAATTTCCTTAAACCATTCCTGTTCTTCCGGCATGAAACCGGATTTGTTTTTAATATTTTTAGGATTTTTAGCATCAATTTCAGCAGAAATCCTGTTGAAATCACCACAGATTACTGAAGGCTTGTTTGATTTATAAACATACTTTGTAAATTCATCATAGAATCTGTATTTGCGGTTTAGTCGTTCTTCAGATTTAGCACCTGAAGGTGCATAAACGTTAAAGAGATTAAAATTTTCAAATTCCATCCTCATTACTCTTCCTTCAGCGTCAAAATCCTTATCCCCAAAGCCTTTTCTAAGAGAAATAGGTTCGATTTTCGTATAGATTGCCGTTCCATAAAAATTACTATTTTCCAAAGCAGGATTGTTATATGCAATATAGCCGTCAATTTCAGGAATTTCATCTGATTTGACTTCCTGAAGACATAAAATGTCTGGTTTTTGAGCTATTATCTCATCTAAAAATCCTTGTTTAATTATTGATTTGATTCCATTTATGTTCCATGAAATAATTTTCATTAAACCACCCAGTTAATATGATATTAATAATTTATGTTTGTTTATAAAATTATATAATTAATGCGAATCAAACCTCAGTGAAGATTTTTTTCAAACTGCCGGAAACACTTTATCATATTAATTTCCAATTATTTAAATGAATATTTTCTCATATATCATCAATATTTTTGATTTAAAAAACCTCAAAATAACAATGAGAAAGTAAATTAAATTTAGGTTTTCCTTAAAAAATACGAAAAGAAATAGACATATATTTATAGATGGAATATGAAACTTAAAAACAAGGAAAATAAAATTATAATCTGTCATTAAACGGATATTGCTTCAATCATCAGGTGTGGGAAAAAATGAAAAAATACATTATTCTGGTTGCATCAATTGTTTTTATATTAAGCATTTCAGCAGTTAGTGCCGGTCTTTTAGATGGTTTATTCGATGGAAGTAACACTCCAATAAATTCTAATGAAAAAGCCGAATTTAAAATTTATGGATATGCTCCCATGCCGGTAGAAAAGCAACTTGATATTATTAAAAAAAAGCCTGCTGATTTTAACAACAACGAAACAAGAGACTGGTTAAAAACTATTAACAATTATCTTATATACGATACAGGGCATGAATTTATCGTGATGAATAAAACAGAATCAGAAAAGATTCCCGTTATCGATAATGGAACTGATTTAAATGATGTAAAATACAATATAATTAAATGTACTGTTGTTGAAAGCCATTCATTAGGCAGCAGATTTAAAAACTGTATTCTTGTTAAAGATGTTGAAGTTATTGGCAATACTTCCGTCAAATTAAATAGGAATGACCATATGTTTGATCTTAAGTGATTATAAATTCAAAAAAAAGTCAAATTTAATGTCTTATTGCAGGAAAATAATAAAAATTAATGCAAATTTTTAAAAAATAATTGATTTTGAGTTCTCTGCTTAAATAAAAAAAATAATAAGGAAGAAACGAACTTCCCTTAATTATTTATGATTTATCCGCCCACCATTCTCCATCTTTATAATAAGCTTTATCTATATCCATTTCCATATAACCTGGCCCATCCTCTCTTTTAACCATCACTTTACCATTATTACTACCTGATTGGCTACTATCATCTACTTTTTTAACTTGATTAGATGTGTCGTTGTTAATATGCTCAACAGTATTATTAGTATTATTCACACTGTTGCTCTGATTGTATTTAATGGATTCATACATTTTTTGAGTTTTTTCTTTATTAGTGCTTGTTATAATTATATTGTCATGAGTGTTATTGTTTCCTGTTGCAATAGAGTAATAATGTGTGCCGTTAATGTCTTGTTCAACGATTTTATCATGAACATCCCCGCAATATAGTGTTCTCAACATTGCAAAAGCCATAGCATCAGATAATCCTCCTTTATTACTATTGTAACTGAGTATTTTTTCTTTAATTTCACTGTGTCCATTATATACAGCATATATATTAGAATTGTTTATGTATTCACTTTTAATTCCATTTCCCACAGGCATCTCCAGTGATGCTGTCGGACTTATTTCCACAGTTTCATAATGTTCATTAAAAAAGAACATATACGCCGTTAAACTTGCCACAGCTATCAGAACTACTGATAATATTAAAATTATAATGTTTTTACTATCCATATTTATCCCCCTCTGTCGTTGAGACCCCATTGTCCAAATTTTAATTTAAAATTTAGCGGAAATCCCATTATATAATCAGTTAATATACTTTTTATAACAACTTAATAATAAAATTAATGATGATTATTTTTGGAAAATATTTTTCATCCCATTTAGTAGCATATTGAGAAAATGATTCGTTTATTTGTGATAATTTCCACATTCTTCAGAATTTATAGCTCAAAAATCACCATAAAATTATTTAGCTTCAGGCATTGGCTGGAATGATTTGAATCCCGAAAGCGGACATACCTACAAAATATCACACATGTATTTTGATAAAAACAAGCCTGTAAAAGCAGAAATCAAGGTAGTTGATTCAGCCAAATCAAATAATCCTTTATATACCCAAAATATAACCCTAACATGAAGTGAAGCCTAAACCCTTCACTTTATATTTTTTAAAAGTCAATTTAATCGTCAAAATTAAATGAAATAAAACCTACACCATTTATAATAAACCTAAAATCATGACATGACGAATAAATTTATCAGGATATGCTTTTTAAATCAAATTATAATAATCCGTATACATTAGTTTGGAATTTAAATAATAATTCCATAAATGAATCAATAATATCAAAAATAAATCAATTTAAAATGGTAGTTTCTACTGTAACCCTTAAGATATTAAATCATGAAATCAATTATTCATGTACTAAAAAAGAAGAAAAAATAGTTGAGAAATAATCCCAACTAATTAACTTTGTTCAAGATATTAAAAGCCTTGTAAATTAATACCATGATGCGTCTTTTAATTTAACCGCAACTTTGGTAATATGTGCATCAGGAGGAAAACTCCACTTGTGGTAGTTGCTACCCCATTCATTAACTGTAATCTCATGCCATGCTCCTTCGTAGAAATAATAAGAGTAATAATCAAATTTACTTATCCTATTACCATTTAAATCATCAAGAATGATATCCAATTCACAACGTGGAGGTATCCTCCATTGACATACTTTAACTTTATATTTGCCTTTTTGAAATGTCATATCAATATCATCTTGGAATGGCAAATCAATATAAAATATTTCATCATTAGAATCAGGAGCAATTTTAACATTATTTGCAGCATTCAAACCATTATACATAGATGTAATAATGTAGGTACCGGCAGGTAAATTAATACTTAAGCGAGCAATACCATCAGCATCTGTTGTTTTTGTATAGAACACTCCATTGATATTGAAAGTTACAGTTTGACCAGCATAAGGATTACCTTGGCCATCCAATACTTTAGCCTCAAACTTAGATCCGTCACGGAATTTCATGTTCAAATCTTTAGTTTCCAAAACAGACAATACTTTAATAGTGTTTGATGCTCTTAATCCTTTATACTCAGCAGTAATAATGTAAGTTCCTGGTGGCAAGTTAATATTCATTTTAACATAACCATTGGCATCAGAAGTTTTAGTGTAAAATATTCCATTAATGTTTAATTGAATGGAAACTCCTGCACCTACAGGATTACCTTTATCATCAAGCAAACGAAGTGAATACTGTGAAGCATTCTTATAATACTTGGTCAAATCATGGTTCTCCACAATATTTGGTAAAACAGTGACTTTGGTAGTATGCTGTTCACCAGATAATGGATTAGTGGCAGTTAAAATATAAGTGCCTGGAGGCAAATTAATATTCATTTGAGCAACACCATTAGAATTAGTAGCTCTTGTATAGAATACACCATTAATGTTGATTTTAACATCAGTGTTTTTAATTAAATTACCCTTTGAATCGACAAAAGTACCTTGATACTGTGTTCCGTTTTTAAATATTTTGGTAAAATCCTTTGCAATTACAGTATCTTTAACAGTAACAGTTGAATTAACTTTGATTCCATCATATTCTGTAGTTGTAATATATTCACCACTATTCAAGTTAATACCCATTGATGCAATACCATTATTATCTGTAACTTTCTCAGAAGTTCGGCCATTAATTGTAATTTTTACAACAGCATTTTTAATTGGATTACCATTTAAATCCTTAAGAGTAACAATAAATCTTTCAGGCCCGCCATAGTATTTAGTAACATCGGGAGCAGATAAATCAACTGCTTTATCAACCATGAATGAAGTTTTATTTTTTACAGAGTTATAGTGAGAGTCTCCAGAATAAATAACTTCAATAACATAATTACCATAATTTAAACCGGAAACAATAATATTTGCAGCCCCATTATTGACATTAGCAGAATATTCTTTACCATTGATAGTAGTTCTTACTTTTCCAGTAGCATCTTTAGGTAAAACTACTTTAATAACTTCATTTTCACCTTCATAAATATCAGAAGATGAAACATCCATATCCTTATCAGCAAGTGTAGGCAATATCACAATTGTATTATTTACATCAAGACCATTATAACTTGTTGTAACCACATATTTTCCAGGCTGTAAAACAGCATCTAAGAAAGCATAACCATTTGAATTACTAGTGGCTTCATAGACATTATCTTGAATAGTGAATTTTACTTTTTCACCAGAAGCAGGATTACCCGCAGAACTAAGTACTCTGACACTGAATTTAGTTGATTCATTATAATATTTAATTAAATCATGATTTTCAACAATATTTGATAGAACAATGATTGTATTGGCTGCATGTTCACCAGTTACTGGATTTACGGCAGTTAAAATATATTCTCCAGGTTGTTCGTTAATATCTAATTTAGCAGTGCCTTTATTATCAATAATTTTTCGCTCATAGAAAATACCATTTAAATTAAATGTAACAAGAGTACCTTTAGATAAATAATTACCCGATAAATCTAAAAATGTAGCATGATAATGTGTATCATTATTATACATTTTAACAAGGTCATTACCATTTATAGTAGATAAAACAGTTACTTTAGAAGTTACGTTAATATCCTCATAATTGACAACAACATCATACTCACCGGAAGGTAAATTTAAACCCAAAGATGCCATACCATTTTCATCTGTAGTTCTTGAGTATGTTGGGCCATTAATTGTAATAGAAATTTGTTGATTAGGTACTGGATTACCATTACTATCCGTTAATGTAACAACAAACCTTTCAGGTCCTCCATAATACTTTACAACCTCCGGAGCAGATATTTGCACATCATTTTCTATTATAACTATATTTGATGTAGATGTTTTATGATTTATATCTCCCTCATAAGTTGCTTTAACAGTATAAGAACCTGGAGCGAAATCCGTCAAATCATATCTTGCTTCACCATCACTAATTTCAACTGCATAATCTTTACCATTAACATTAAATACAACATTACCAGTTACAGTAAATGGATCAACCAAAGCAGTGAAAGAAACCCAATCATACATATAACTATCATAAGATAAAGTAGTTTTAGTAGTTAACTGATTAACAGTAATATGGGCAGTAGTAGAAACATCCCTATAACTTACAACTGCATCATAACTACCTGCATTTAAATTCAAATACAAATAAGCCTTACCTTCATAATCTGTAGTCTCAGTATAATCATGACCATTAATGTTAATATTTACAACAGCATTATCAATAGGAAAACCATCTCTAGTTAAAGTAATCTCCAAATCTTCAGGAACATCATAATCTACAGTAACATCAGGAGCATCAATAACATATCCATTACTACCAACAGCTAATGTTTTATTAATAGTTATTCCATTATTTGAAAATTCAGAATTATATGTATCTAAATTTATTGTAGAACCTTCAGGAGCATCATCAATCTTTTTTTGCAATGCCGTGAAAGTACCGTTATCAGCACTTCCTTGAATTTCTTCTTCACTTAAAGATACACTTAATATATCTTCACTTATAGATCCAGCGGTTAAACTTGAATCATGATTATTTGCTAACATGTTTGTTTCATTACTTATTTCTGCTGCACTTACGGCAGAAACAGCAAATAAAAAAACAAGCATTATTAAAAATAAATATCTTTTTTTTAACAAATTTGTCCCCCCACACAATATTATTATGTATAATATAAGTTGTGTTTAAACCGATTAATAAAATATTTGATTTAATTTTATCTACACCAATTAGCAATAAATGTAATAATCATATAAGTAAACTAATAATAACAAAATTAGACTAATTTAAAATTATGGATAGGGCAATTAATATAAAAATAATCAATCATAAAAGCAAGCATTCATGTATGAATTCATGTGCAAAAAATAGAAAAAGTGTTGAGATGATTAAATCTCAACCGGAAATGGTAACTTTGTTTGCCGCATTCAAACCATTATAAGTGGAAGTTATAATGTATTGACCCGGAAGTAAATTAATGTTTAAGCGAGCAATACCATCATTACCTGTAGTTTTAGTATAAAATACACCATTAATATTGAATTTTACAGTTTGACCCGCATAAG
>Ga0310695_10004176_pt1 | contig 27075 bp, 27 predicted proteins | sample RumenRJG_04DNA_FD_203882 | JGI IMG/M metagenome (GOLD analysis project Ga0310695, IMG submission 203882) | Bovine rumen microbial communities from Lethbridge, Alberta, Canada - RJG_04 (v2) (version 2) | ecosystem: Host-associated > Mammals > Digestive system > Stomach > Rumen | place: Canada... | reverse complement strand
ATCGCTGTAGTTCAGCACATACATCTGCACGCAGCGGAACAACGCATCCATAAAAGGTTCTTTTTCAAGAACAAAGAGTCCTATCATGCCGAAAATGATCGGGATGAGGAGCAGCAATACTCTCAACGGTTTCTGGTTCTGTTTCACAATGCACCTCCCTCTTCCAGGATCTCCACTCTTCCGGTGTGAGCCGTACTTTCATAGATTGTTTCTTCTTTATGGTTATAACAGATGTTTCGCCAGCGACAAGGCCGCAAGCAGAACGAGGTTCACTGCCGTAAACTCCAGCAGATAGCGGCCGGCCTTCGCGTCGTCGGAATGCAGGTAGAGTTTTAAGCTGATGAGGCTGGCCAGGCTTGCGATGGGCGTGCCCAGGCCGCCGATATCGACGCCGAGGATCAGGTCTCTTGCCCAGTCCGTGAACCCGGACAGGAGCAGCGCCGCCGGCACGTTGCTGATCACCTGGCTGGCAAGCAGCGACGTGAGGTATTCCCGCCCCTTCATCAGATGTTCCAGCAGAGCGGCCACACTGTCCATGCGGGCCAGATTGCCGGAAAAGACGAAGAATGCCACAAAGGTAAGAAGCAGCATAAAGTCCGCCTCTTTTAAGATTCCGCGGTCGAAGACGAACAGGACGGCGATCAGGATCGCCAGCATCCCCTGCCAGGGCAGGATACGCAGCACCGTGAGCAGGCAGACAGCGAACAGCAGGCTGTGGACCAGCAGTTCTCTGCGGTCGATCTCCCGGTATTTACCCAGATGGATCTCCAGTTTTTCCTTCGGAAAGACGAAGCAGGCTGCCAGGATCAGCAGTAGCGATAACCCCCAGACAGGAAACGTGATCCCCAGAAACTCGCCCATCCCCAGGCCGTAATAGGAATACAGGTACAGATTTTGCGGATTGCCGACCGGCGTCAGCATGCTGCCCAGGTTGGCGGCGACAGTCTGCAGCACGACGACGCGGATCAGGTGCTGCAGTCTTCCCGACATGCCCAGCACGATGACCGCAAACGGCACGAACGTGAGCAGCGCCACGTCGTTCGTAATGAGCATGGACGTAAAGAAGCAGAGCAGGACCAGCAATATGCTCAGCATCCGGAGACTGCCGGAACGTTCGCAGACTTCCTGGGCCAGGTGTTCAAACAATCCAGCCTGACGCAGCCCCGCGACCACGGTCATGAGGCAGTACAGGAGCGCCAACGTGCGGAGATCGAGGTACGAAAAGTAAGTCCCGTCCGGCGGGACGAAAAAGCAGCTGACCGCAGCGGCCAGTGCCGCGATGACGAGCACGGGTTCTTTTTTGATGAAGGTACGGATCAACGTTTGGAGACCGTCCCGTTTCCGATAAAGTGAGTCCATACGCTAGGTTCACCTTCCGGTTTTTCGATGCCGGCAGCCTTGGCCGCCTCCATGCATTTCAGCAGGTAAGCCATGTTATGCCCGATATTCCGCATGGTGCGCATGCCTTCCGCATCCTGTTTTGCTTCCTCCGCATTAAAACCGAAGATCATGTTCCAGTACGTGGAAGAGACCACGGGCATTTCGCTGATGGTGAGATACTTGTTGAGGTCATCCATCGTGGTTACCACGCCGGCCCTGCGGGCCGCCGCAATGCATGCACCCGGCTTTAACCGGAAACTGTGGGCATCTGCGTAGAACACCCGGTCCATGAAGGATTTCATGTTGCCGTTGGGTCCTGCGTAATGAACGGGAGCACCGAATACGAACCCGTCGGCACTTTCCGCTTTGTCCAGAAATTCGTTGACGATGCCGCCGAAGACGCAGCGTCCGGTCGTCTCGCATCCGCCGCAGCCAATGCAGCCGCCGACCGCCTTATTTCCGATCCAGAAGATCTCCGCCTCGATGCCTTCTGCCTGCAGCGTTCTTGCGATCTCATCCAGTCCCGCCCAGGTCGTGCCTTTTTCGTGAGGGCTGCCGTTTACGAGTATTACTTTCATAGTTCCTCCTTAACTTTAAAACCAGTTAGTATTATAGCATAGGCGGAGGAGCTTTCTGCTATAATGAAGGCAGTGAATTTACGCAAAACAGGAGGCAAGCGATAGTATGAACGAAGCGATTCAAACACTATACCGTTCTGAAAAGATACAAAAGGCCATGGCCTTTATCAAAGAAGATGCGGAGAACACGCTGCAGCAGCAGATCGAGCTGGCCGGCATTCCCGCCTATTCCAACCACGAAGAGAAAAAGGCAGCCCGGTTCCGGGAGATCATCGATGGGATGGGTTACCGGACGGTACAGGATGAAGTGGGCAACGTCTTCGCCGTGATCGAGGGGCCCAAAAACGCGCCTGTTGTGATGGTCACCGCCCATCTGGACACCGTCTTTCCCATGGACACGGACCTGACGATGCGCCGGGAAGGCAGCCGCATCTGCATGCCCGGCATCTGCGACGATACGAGAGGCTGTGCGGAGGTGCTGGCCATCCTGCGGGCTATGAAGGTAGCGGACATCCGGCCCGCCTGTACCCTCCTCATCGGGGGCGACGTGGGAGAGGAAGGCGTCGGCAATTTCCGGGGCGTGCGGCATATCTTCAACACAAAACAGACGAAGGTGGACGCCTTCATTTCCATCGATGGACACGGCGATCATCTGACCTACGGAGCTTTGTCCGACGTGCAGTTCCGCATTGCGTTCCGGGGGCCGGGCGGCCATTCCGTCGGCGCCTACGGCCTGGTGAACCCGGTAGAATGCATGGGACGGGCCATCGCCCGGATCTCCCAGGAACGCGTTCCCCTTGAGCCATTTACGATCTTCAACGTTTCCACGGTGCAGGGCGGTACCGGGGTCACGTCCATCGCCAGCGAATGCTCTTTTACCATGGACGTGCGCAGCAAAGACACGAAGATCATGGAGGATTTCCATGCGAAATGCCTGAAGATCGCGGAGGAATGCGCGGAGGAAGAGTACGAACGCTGGACAGTGGAAAGAGAGTTCGCCGTAAAGAACAGCAAGGAGCTCCGCTTCGATCCCGAAGCCCGCATTCAGATGAGCACGGAGGAACTGGGCGGCTCCACCGGCGGCGTGCAGGATGAAAACTGCGAGATCATTGCACTTCTGAAAGATGCCTTCCGGATCTGCGGCATCGAACCGAAGATGCGGGAACTGGCCAGTACCGACGCCAACATTCCCCTTTCCCTGGGGATCCCGGCAGCGACCATCACCTCCGGGGGCGACAGCGGCGGCACGCACGATATCAGCGAATGGTACGACCCGACGGATGCCTACAAGGGCGTGCAGAAGAATCTGGTGTGCATCCTTTCCTTAACGGGCGTGGAAGGCGTCATCCCGCCCCAGATCTCCAAGACGCAGACGGTGTAAAACATGAAATTACCGGAACTGGAAAACGAATTAAAGACGATCTACGGCAGCGATGCTGCCCGGGTCTTCCGGACCATCCTGCCAGGCATTCTGATGGACTTTACCCGCATGATCAATGCGGCCGGTCCCAACGCTGCAGTGCAGGAGACCTATCATCTCGAGGACGGCAATGGCGCCGTCATTTTGTCCTGCCGCAAGATATCCGGTGTGCCGGGGCCGATCGAAGCAGAGCTCCGGAAATAGAGAAAGAGGGACGGTTTATCTGGCGCAAAAGCCTTGCTGTGAGATATAATAAAAGGCGAAGACCTGCCCTCTTGGGACAGGAAAAGATAGGAGGAAAACAACAAATGAAGAAAAACCGTATCCTGATCCTGCTGCTCGTTCTGGCCGTCGGAGCTGCCATGCTTCTGTCCGGCTGCAGCAAGAGCAGCGAAGAAAGCCCCGCACCCGCAGCCGAAGAAACAGAAACGGCGGAAACCGGAGAGCCCGAGGAAACGGCGGAAGAAAACAGCGGAACGGAAACCGCTGCCCAGACGCTGGAAAGTTATCTCGAAGAGCACGAAGATATCAAAGAGCAGCTCGTAAATGCCAGCGCCGGGCAGGAAAACCTGGAGATCTGGGCAGAGGAAAACACGTTGATCTATTGCTATGATCTGGGATCCCAGCTGCAGACGGATTACGACGAAGCAATGGCAGCAACGCTTGCCCAAAGCCTGGAAGAGTCATTAAAAAGTACTGTAGATGCTTTCTCAAATATCTGCTCTGTACTGCAGGATGAGACCGGGATCGAAGACATTCATACGCTCGTGAGATACATCTGGGGAGACCACATCATCTACGAAGAGGATTTTACGTCAGACAGCGCCGAATAAACACCGACACCGGTTCGTTAAAACAAGACCCCGCTAAGGCCAAAAAACGGCCCGCAGCGGGGTTTTTGCATGTCTTCTGGAAATTTATACGTCTTGCCCGTCAACCGACTTGATTTCATCCATTTTTCTCAGTTCCGACCTGGCGATGGGAACGCACAGCAGAAATGTGAGGACATCCGCCCATGCCTGGGTCATCTCCACGCCGAGAAGTCCGAAAAACCGGGGCAGGATGAGGATGAGCGGGATAAAGAAGATGCCGTTGCGGGCAGAAGACGTAATGGAAGATTTGATCCCCTTTCCGCTCGCCTGCAGCATCATGTTCGTAAGGATAGAGGTGGCCAGCAGCGGCAGAACGGCAGCCTGCCAGCGAAGCGCTGTGCTGCCGACGGCGACGACGGCCGGATCGTCGCGGAAGAACCGCACCACGGGCTCTGCAAAGACGAGGCAAAAAGCGCCTGCCGCGGTCATCAGGATGGTGCCGTACTTGACGCAGAAACGGTATCCTTCTTTGACCCGGCTGTACAGCCCCGCCCCGTAGTTATACGAGCAGACCGGCTGATACCCCTGTCCGAATCCGATCAGCGCCGACACCAGCAGCATGAGCGTGCGGGACGTGACGGACATGCCGGCGATGGCCGGGTCACCGCCCCAGGTGCGGGCCGCATTGTTTAAAAGCAAGGTCGAGACCGCCGCCAGACCCTGGCGCACCAGGGAAGGCAGTCCGCCGTTGGAAATCTGCAGGATATAGCTGAAGTTGAGCCCGGCATTGCGCAGGCTGAGCCGGATGTTTTCGCCTTTTCTGCTGCCGATGAGAAGCGCGAAAAAGCTGATCGCCTGCCCCGCCACCGTGGCAAGCGCTGCGCCCCGGATGCCCAGGTCGAACCCAAAGATCAGGACGGGGTCCAGAATGATATTGACGACCGCGCCGCACATCAGACCGATCATGGCGTACATGGCGCTGCCCTGGAAACGCAGCTGGTTGTTGATGACGAACTGGCAGGTCATGAAGGGCGCGCCCATCAGGATGATCCGCATATAGGCGATGGTATCTGCCCGTGACGTGTCCGTGGCGCCGATCCAGTCCGCGAGGCGCTCCGCCTGCCAGTTGCCCAGCGCGGCGATCAGCAGTCCGATCACCAAAGCCATCAGAAAGCCGGTGATCGCCACCTCGTTCGCTTCCTGTTTCTTCCCCGCGCCCAGCAGCCGGGACAAATAGTTGCCGGAGCCCTGACCGCAGAAGAAGCCGAACGCCTGGATGATCGCCATCACGGAAAAGACCAGGCCGACGGCAGCCGTTGCCTGGGTGGAGATGCGGCCGACGAAATATGTGTCGGCGGAATTATAAATACCCGTCACCAGCATGCTGATGATGGTCGGCACGGCCAGTGCGGGGATAAGTTTCGGTATGGGGATTTCGGTCAGGTATGTATGCCTGTCCGGGTGTTTACGCATGGTTTACCTCTTTCGGGGTCACTCCTCCGCATCCCATTGCGTCGACGGCAGGATGACTTCTTCTTCCATCTCCTCCATGATCTGCTGCACCACTTCCGGCTCTGCGGGGCCGTCCTCGAACTTGTCGAAGAATGTGACGGCCATGCTGGCCAACTGTGCGGCTTCCAGTTTATCTTCCTGCAGATCTCTTCCATCCACGAAGAAGAACTCCGAGGCGTCCCACAGCGCCATCCAGAACAGCACGAACACCGCTTCGGACAGGACCTTCGGAATGCCGGGGAACATCGTGACCAGATACAGGATGACGGCGAAGATCGCCACCAGCAGGAACATGAAAAGAATGCGCCGGTTGTTGGCATGGATGGACATCTGTACGTCGCCCATCTTCAGGGCATAATAATCCAGGATCGTCTCTTCGATCGTGGTCTTCTGCGCCTCGGTAAAGCGGTGACCGCAGATCTCCAGCACGATGGGATATTCCGGCGGGATGTAGATCGCGTTCTCCTCCACGAAGCGCGCGAAGGACTCTTCGACCCACTCGTAGCCCTTTACGGAATAGCGGTCGATGATGTCGTTGTACCCGGATACGTTGCAGGAGATATAGGCGAGGCCTTTCTCTACGTAGAAATCCTTGACGAACTTCCCAAGGTCAACGTTCTTCCGGCTGAGTTTCCTCAGATTCTGTATCTGTCTTCTGCTCTTGCGTTTCGTAAAAAACATGGTCGTCTCCTGACGGGGCGAAATACATTCTGCCGAGTCTCGTGGCCTGCCCTTCGAACCAGATGGCATCGTAGGGCGGCAGCGGTCTGTGGCGTCTTCTTTTATACCGGTGGACGCGGTACCGTATGGACGAGGGGATCGATACGAGGAACGGCATAAAAAAGCCGAACCAGCAGTTCTGGATGGCGTGTCCGCTCTCGTGGATGCAGATGTGCCTGCTGGGCTCCTTCTGCTTAAAGAAGAACGGACCCATGCTGCAGCCGCCCCAGTGCGACCCTACCTCGAAATACCAGCACCATCCGAAACGCTGAGGATGTTTTCCCGTCAGGCGCAGCACGGCGGCCGTCAGGCAGCCCGCCAGCGTCGTGGGCAGTCCCCAGGTAAAGGACAGCAGGTAAAATGCAGTTTTATTCAGCCGTACGTGTTCCACAGTTTACGCGATGCGGTCGAGCAGCACTCTCGCCACGTGCACGCCGCTGGCGGACGCGTGGGACAGCGAATGGGTGACCCCCGAGCCGTCGCCGATGACGAACAGGCCGGGAAGCGAGGTCTCCAGATCGCTGTTGAGCTCCACTTCCATGTTGTAGAACTTGACTTCCACACCGTACAGCAGCGTGTCGTCGTTGGCCGTGCCCGGCGCGATCTTGTCCAGCGCGTAGATCATCTCCACGATGTCGTCTAAGATGCGCTTGGGGATGACCAGCGCCAGATCGCCCGGCGTCGCTTCCAGCGTCGGTGTAAGGAAACTCTCCCGGATGCGCTTTTCCACGGAACGGCGCCCTCTTACCAGATCGCCGAAGCGCTGTACGATAACGCCGCCGCCCAGCATGTTGGACAGTTTGGCGATGCTTTCGCCGTAGCCGTTGGAATCTTTGAACGGCTCCGTGAAATGCTTCGCCACCAGCAGCGCGAAGTTCGTGTTGTTCGTCTGCAGCGCGGGATCTTCGTAGCTGTGACCGTTTACCGTAACGATGCCGTTCGTGTTCTCGTTTACCACGGCGCCCTTCGGATTCATGCAGAACGTGCGCACGAGATCCTGATACTGCTTCGTACGGTAGACGATCTTGCTCTCGTACAGTTCGTCCGTGATGTGCTTAAAGATATCCGCCTGCAGCTCCACGCGGACGCCGATGTCCACGCGGTTGGACTTGGTGGCAAGCCCCAGATCTCCGCAGACATCCTCCATCCACTTGCTGCCGCTGCGGCCGGCGGATACGACGCAGTAAGGCGCTGAAAATTTCTGACCGTCCACATCGATCTCGTAGCCTTCTTCTATCTTGGCGACGGTGGAGACGCGGCTGCGGAAGTGAAAATCCACGCCGTCCTTCAGCTTGTCGTACAGATTCTGCAGCACGACGTAATTGATGTCCGTGCCCAGATGGCGCACCTGGGCGTCCATCAGATGCAGGTCGTTGCGCAGGCACTGCGTCTTGAAATCGGAGTTGGCGGTGGAGTACAGCGTCGTGCCGCCCCCGCCGTTCTCGCAGTTGATCTTGTCCACGTAATGCATCAGGTCCAATGCCCGCTGCTTTCCGATGTATTCGTACAGCGTGCCGCCGAAATCGTTCGTAATGTTGTACTTGCCGTCGGAGAACGCGCCGGCGCCTCCGAAACCGCTCATGATGGAGCAGGTCTTGCAGCGCACGCAGGACTTTACCTTGACCCCGTCGATGGGGCATTTTCTCTCGTTTAAAGGTCCGCCCAGTTCGAAAACGCCGATTTTAAGGTCTTTCTGCGCCTGGAGCAGTTCATAAGCTGTAAAGATACCGCCGGGGCCCGCCCCGATGATGATCACGTCATAATCCATTTATCTGATATTCCTCTCCTGTGAATTTTTTCTTAAATCAACAAAACATCAGGCAAGCCGCTTCCTGGCGGTCTTGTCCGTCTGCTGTTTCCTGTTTCATTTTATCATATTACAGGGAATTTTGCGACAATGCGGCGAGAGAAAGCCGCAGCTGCAGGATGCGCCGTACGCTTTCGTCCAGTCTTTCCTTCGGGATCGTCCCGTCATTGACAGCCGCGACCATCGCGTCGAACGCTTCGAAATAGTCCGAAGGCATCAGCAGGATATCGGCGCCGGCGAGGAAGGCCTGCACGGCCGCTTCGCCCGGGCTGTAGTAATAGGAAACCGCGCCCATATCCAAGGCGTCGGTGATGACGACACCTTCGTACCCCAGCTCCCGTCTGAGCTTTTCCGTGATCAGAACGTGGGAGAGACTGGCGGGTTCATCGCTGCCGGTGACGGCGGGCGCCGCGATGTGAGACACCATGACCATATCCGTCCCGGCGTCGATACCGGCCCGGAACGGGATCGCTTCACAGTCCAGGATCTCCTCCCAGGTCTTTGCGGTGGAAGCCCGGCCTTTGTGGGTATCCGTCTTCGTGTCGCCGTGACCCGGCCAATGCTTTAAACAGCAGCCGGAACCGCCTTCGTGCAGGCCTGCGCAGGCAGCGCCTACGAGGTCCGCTGCCGTCAGGGGGTCGCTGCTGTACGCCCGCGTGCCGATGACGGAATTATGGGGATTGGTGTTGACGTCCGCGACAGGCGCGAAGTCCAGATCGAATCCGTATTCCTTCAGATAGGTCCCGATGGCCTTGCTGCATTCGAAGGATGCGAGACGGCGCACTTCAGGAGGATCTCCCGCTGCGGTCAGTTTTCCCATGGCGGGAAAACACGGTACGTCGAACCGGCTGTTTGCTGCGATGCGAACGACAGGACCGCCTTCCTCATCGATCGTCAAAAGGGGCTGGAACCGGTCTCCGAGACCGTGCAGCTGAGACGTAAAGGACTTCAGCTGCTGGGGATCCGCGATGTTGCGTGCAAACAAACAGAAACCGCCGGCCGGGTACGACGTATAGAGCGCCATACCCTCTTTTGTAAGGTTCTGCACCGATCCGCCCAGCGTGTCCGGCCGGATGATGAACAGCTGTCCGATCTTTTCCCGAAGCGTCATAGAAGACATAACTCTGCTTATGTTATCTCCTTCGATCTTCACCGCAATGTGAGGCGCAGCGCCGCTGCCTGCCGCCTCTTCCGTTACATCCGCCTGCGCGCGCACCTCCGCGCAGCCGCAGAGCAGCACAAAACTGACGAGAAGGAGCAAGGCTATGATGCATTTGTGTTTCGGACGAAGATCCATAAACTCTTCCTGACCCTTCGAAGCAGCTATCTCTCCCAGAACCCGCCGGCAAACCAGGCCAGCACGATCCAGGTAAACACGGAATAGAAGATCCCCTGCGGATCTCTGCCGCTGCGGAGGATGTCCTCCGCCTCTTTCTTTGTGACCAGCAGAAAACCGTCGAACCGTTCTGTTCCGACCGCGCCGTTCTGGTTGAGGGACGACAGATCCGGCGCATCCACCACGGCGCAGACCATAGCGTTGCATTCATCCGTCATGCCGGGAGAACTGAACAGACAGGGGTCGATGACTTCTACGCGATCGGAAGGTCCGATCAGAAGACCCGTTTCCTCCGCGATCTCCCGCACCGCCGTGCGGATGAGCGCGTCCGGATGCCCTTTCTCTTCCGGATCGATCAATCCCGCAGACGGACTCAGAAGAAACCGGCCGCAGGGGTAGCGGTATTCGTAGGAAAGCAGCAGCCGGGGCTCTTCGCCGGGGCAGCGCAGAATGACGCAGCAGCTTACGGCGTCCGGCAGCATGTCCCGGAATTCCTCGTCCGTTTTGACCGCGGCCAGATCCTCCGCCGCCCTTCTGCTGGCATCGTAATAATGCTTTCCTTCCGCGTACTGCAGGTCGTAGACCTTGATGAACTTACCGTCCAGCAGAGTCTTTACGCAGTCTTTTGTAATGACGGGACCCTTCATCTTGCGCCTCTATTGCTTATCGTAATACTTTTTCCCGGAATCCGGCCAGAAGTACGTGCGGATGTAGCCGTCCTTGGACAGCACGACGAATTCATTCGTCTCCTCCAGATAGAAGCAGGTGTCCCCGTCTTCCTTTTCGATCTTGTGCAGAACGTCCGGATGGTGGATCACCAGGTTCGCAGATTCTTCGTACAGCTGCGCATTTTCAAAACCCATATCGATGCCGTGCTTCTCATAGTGCTGGTCCAGGTACTTCTTGCTCCGGAAGGTGTAATCCTCCGGGAATTCGTCGTAGTTCCAGGCGATCTCATCCGTCCCTTCGACAGGCTCAGGGACCGTCTCTGAGGCAGGCTCAGGGTCCGTTTCAGCCACGGGATCTTCCACCGGCACCGGGTCTGCAGCCGGGGGAACATCCTGATGCGTATAGTTCCACATCAGGAAGAACGAGGCCAGCAGAACGATGATGAACAGGATGGGCAGGAGTTTCTTACTCACGGGAGGCCTCCTTCCAGGCTTTTTTCGCCTCGTTCAGGCTCAGCTTGTTGGCGCCGCCCGCCAGATCCGGCTCCCGGCGCTGGACGGGGTCATCCTCCCATCCGCACACCGGGCATATCTCGTACTGTCCTTTTTCCTCGAAGATATAGCGCCCGCAGCAAGGGCAGATCGTAGGAATATATAATCTTGCTGCCGTCGATAGTTCCATGTCGAAACGTCTCCTTTTTATCGTTTTCTCAATTATAACACAGCGGAGAGGTCCTGGGCATAGTGCACCGTATCCATGGCATCTTTCGCGTAGCAGTCGCTGCCGATCTTCTCAGCGAAATCGGCCGTCAATACGGCGCCGCCCGTCAGGACTTTGCACCAGGGGGCCTTCTCCTTCAGCAGATCGATAGTCTCCTGCATGGCGGGGACCGTGGTGGTCATCAGGGCGGAAAGGCCTGCGATGGGAGCGTGCAGCCTCGTGACCTCTTCCAGGATCTTTGACGGCTCCACGTCCTTTCCCAGATCCACCACGTCGAATCCGTAGCTTTCCAGCAGCAGTCTTGCGATATTCTTTCCGATATCGTGAATGTCGCCCTTTACCGTAGCGACGACGACGGTGCATTTCTTTCCCTCATCGTCTTTCGGACGGAGGGCCATGACTGCCTTTACCTCTTCGAAGGCGGCAGACGCCGCTTCCGCGCTCATCAGCAGCTGGGGCAGATAGACGGTGCCGGCAGCAAAACCATCCCCCACCGTATTGAGGGCCGGGATGATCTCTCCGTTGATCAGATCCACCGGTTCCATTTCCTTAAGGATCTCCTTCGCCAGCAGCCCCGCCTGTTCCTTAAACCCCTTCACGATGTCGTTCTGGAGTTCGCTTCCCGCCTTTGGGGCTCCCGAGGCCGGTGCGGATACTGGTGCTGCAGCTGCCGCAGACGCCGGATGATCCTCACAGTACCGGATATACGCCCCGCAGTTTTCGTCCAGCCCCGCCAGCGCCCGGAAGGCATGGTAGCTCCGCATCATATCCTCCGCATAGGGATTGATGATGGCGGCGGAAAGGCCTCTGTCCAGGGCCTGCAGCAAGAAGGCGCTGTTGACCGCACCCCGGGAAGGAAGACCGAAGGAGATATTCGAAACACCCAGCGACGTGCAGCAGTCCAGATCTTTGCGGATCGTCTCCAGCGCATCCAGAGCGATATTCGCAGCCTCTTTGGAAGCGCTCACGGGCATCGCCAGCGTGTCGAAGATGAGGTCTTCCTTTCCGATGCCGTACCGGGCGGCTTCGGCGATGATCTTCTCCGCTATCTGCACCCGCTTTCCCGCATCCATGGGGATCCCTTCCTCGTCCAGCGTCAGGGCGATCACCGCGCCGCCGTACTTCTTCACCAGCGGGAAGACCGCATCCATGGAACTCTGCTTGCCGTTGACGGAGTTCACCAGAGGTTTGCCGTTGTAGATCCGCATGGCCGCTGCCAGCGCCGCGGGATCGGAGCTGTCCAGCTGCAACGGCAGATTCGTGACCGCCTGGATCTCCTCCACAGCTTTTTTCAGCACAGCAGCTTCGTCGATGCCCGGCACGCCGACGTTGACGTCGATCGCGTGCACGCCCTTCTCCTCCTGCCCGGCTGCTTCGCTCAGTACGTAGCTCATGTCGCCGTCCAGGATCGCCTGCTTCAGGCGCTTTTTGCCCGTGGGGTTGATCCGTTCGCCGATGAGCACGGGGTCCGTGCCGAAGGAAACGGCGTGGGCGTAGGAAGAGATGACGGTGCGGTGTTTCGGCGCGATAGGCAGAGGCTTTAGCCCCTTCACCTTTTTTGCGATCTCCCGGATCGTCTCCGGCGTCGTGCCGCAGCAGCCGCCGACGATGCGCACACCCTTCTTTACCGCTTCCGCCGCATAGGCTCCGAACTCTGCCGGGGTAACGTCGTAGACCGTCTCCCCATTCTCCAGCTTCGGCAGCCCCGCGTTTGGCTTAAAGATGACGGGACGGGACGACACCTGCAGGTATTGCTCCGCAATGGGAAGCAGCGTGTCCGGGCCCAGGGAGCAGTTCATGCCGAGCGCAGAGACGCCCAGCCCTTCCAGCATGGCGGTCATGGCGGCAGGATCTGCGCCGGTCAGAAGACGGCCGTTGTCGCTGTAGGCGTTGGAGGCGAAGATGGGCAGATCGCAGCACTCTTTCGCTGCCAGCACCGCCGCTTTCGTCTCGTAGCAGTCGCTCATGGTCTCGATAAAGATAAAGTCCGGATGCTGCGCTGCGCCTGCCCGTAAAAAGAGCTTAAAGGTCTCTACGGCATCCTCAAACTCCAGATCGCCGAAGGGCTTCAGCAGCTTGCCGCAGGGTCCTACATCCAGACCCACCCACTTCGGCTGGGGCGCATCGCTTTCTTCCGCAGCCCGCCGGGCGTTCGCTACGGCGGCCGCTGCGATATCCTTCAGTTCTTCCTCGGAAAACCGCAGCCCGCAGGCGCCGAAGGTGTTGGTGATGACGGCGTTGCTGCCGGCGTCGAAATACGACTTATGGATGCCGGCGACCACGTCCGGATGACTGAGGTTCCAAGGTTCCGGCCGTTCCCCGGGCTGCAGGCCTTTCTCCTGCAGAAAGCTTCCCATGCCGCCGTCCAGGATCAGGATATTGTCTTTCAGATAGTCTAAGATCTTCATGTTACCGTTCCTCGTCGCAGATGCCCACCAGGGCCGTTACGGATTTTGTGGGGCTCATCAGAAGGCTGTCCGTCAGGGTGAGCCCAAGATTCTTCTGACAATCCAGGGCCGAAAAAATGAATGGCTGATATTCCAGTCCAAAATCTCCGAAACCGGGACTGTACCGGGGTCTTATCCTTGCCGGCTGCCCGTCTTCTGCCAGCAGCTGCGGCAGTTCTTCGCAGAAAGCGTCGCACAGCGCTTCGATCCCTGCTGCCCCGATCGCCTGAAACCACAGAGCTCTGGCGGGAGACAGCCGGCCGTACTTCGCGAGAAAACGGTCGATCCCGATGCCAAGAGTCCCTGCGAACAGCACCAGGGAGGAACAACCCTTCAAATTGATCGAAAGACTGGCAGACGGTGTCCGGCAGAAGCCCAGGTCCAGCCATGCGCCCTGCCTTTCGATGGGAAAGCGCCGCCAGCACAGCCTGCCCCGGATCTCCCCCAGCTCTGCAAGACAGGAGAGGATCTGGGCATCCGGTTCCGCCGTCTTCGGCGCGCCGGCATAGCGCATTACTTCAGACAGGTCCGGCTGCAGATCGTTGTATGTTTTTAAAGAGATCAGATCCATCATGCGTTTAAAATGGCGGAGACGTTATTCAGGATACCCGATGCGACCTCCGGCTTGTTCATGGTGTAGACGTGCACGTTGCGGATGCCGTTGGCATACAGGTCGATGATCTGCTCCGTGGCATAGATGATGCCCGCCTGCTGCATCGCAGCCGCATTGCTTCCGAAGCGGTCGACGAGAGAGGTAAAGCGGATCGGCATATGGCAGCCGGACAGCTTTAAGGCCTTCTCCACCTGGTTGGCATTCGTAATGGGCATGATGCCCGGGATGACCGGCACATCGATGCCGATATCCCTCACCCTATATAGAAAACTATAGAACAGATCGTTGTCGAAGAACATCTGTGTGGTCAAAAAATCGCAGCCGGCTTTCACTTTTTCTTTCAGGTGAAGGATATCCTCGTTCCGGCAGCTGCTTTCGGGGTGCACTTCCGGATAGCAGGCACCGCCGATGCAGAAATCTCCCGCCGCCTTCAATTCCTCCACCAGCTGATACGCGTTCCGGTAATCCCAGCCGCTTCTGTCCTGGCTTTCCATCTCCGGCGTCAGGTCTCCCCGCAGCGCCATCACGTTCTCGATGCCGCTGGCCTTGAGGGCGTCGATGTAGGACGCCACCTTCTCCCGGGAAGAGCTCACACAGGTGATGTGCGCCAGTACGGGCACGCCTGTCTGTTCCTTGATATTTTTGGCGATGTCCAGAGTGAAGTCGCTGGTGCCACCTCCTGCGCCGTAAGTGACGCTCACGAAGGAAGGTTCCAGTTTGGCGATCTCCTCGGTAGCTTTGCGCACGTTTTCGAGTCCCGTGCTCTTTTTCGGCGGAAAGACCTCGAACGAGAGCCTATATCCGTCCTGCTGCAAAATCTGACTGATCTTCATGGGTTCTATCTCTCCTGCAAAATAAAAACCGGATAACGCACGGTCTCGTGGGTTATCCGGGTAATGGGCTCCAAACCTCGTTTGCGTCACAAAACAAGGTCCGGTAGATCTTCCCGTACCCGGCTGCGCCGCATCATCATGTTGTTTCCGCAAATGTGGATCATGCTTTCTCCTTGGTTTGTATGATTACCAGAATATTGTATTCCCTTTCATCCTATAAGTCAACATGCCGTTTGCCGGTCTCGATCGTGCCGCCGCCAAGCACGATGTCGCCATCGTAGAGCACGGCGTATTGGCCGGGGGTGGGCGCCCGCTGGGGTTCGTCGAACGTCAGGATGACCCTGCCATCCTCCCGCACCGTTGCAGTGGCCGGCGTCTCTTTCTGCCGGTAGCGCAGCTTCGCCGTGCAGCGGATGGACTCTTTGGGCGCTTCGCCTGCGATCCAGTTGAAGTCCTTCACTTCCACCCGAATCTCAAACAGGTCTTCGCTGTCTCCCAGCGTAACGGTATTGGCCGCCGCGTCGATGGCGCAGACGAATACAGGCTTTCCCCAAGTGTTGCCCAGACCCTTACGCTGTCCGATGGTATAGTGGATCAGGCCCTTATGGGTGCCGATGGGCTTTCCCTGCAGGTCCACAAAGGCGCCAGGCTCCGTCCCTGCTCCGCTTCCGTAGTGCTGCACGACCTTCGCGTAGTCGCCGTCGGGCACGAAGCAGATATCCTGACTGTCCGGCTTGTCCGCGTTCACAAAGCCATGCTCCGCCGCGATGCGGCGTACCTGGTCCTTTGTATAGCTGCCCAGGGGAAACAGCGTATGCGCCAGCTGCTCCTGGGTAAGGCAATGCAGTACGTAGCTCTGATCCTTGGAGGGATCGAGCCCCTTCTTCAGCAGATATTTTCCGTCCGGACCCTGTTCGATCCGGGCATAGTGACCCGTGACGATCTTTTCGCAGCCCAGCTCCTTCGCCCTTGCGTAGAGTTTGCCGAACTTTAAGAAGCGGTTGCACTCGACGCAGGGATTGGGCGTCCTGCCCTGCTCGTAGCTTTCGGCGAACGGGCAGATGACCTTTTCCATGAATTCGTCCTTGTAGTTGAACGCATAGAACGGCATGCCCAGCCGGTAGGCGACGCTTCTTGCATCCTCCGTATCGTCCAGGCTGCAGCAGGTCTTGGAAGGCTTTACCGCACCCGCATCCTCCTCGGGCAGATCCCAGAGCTTCATGGTGCAGCCGATGCAGTCGTACCCGGATTCTTTTGTAAGCAGAGCCGCGACGGAGGAATCCACGCCGCCGCTCATGGCGATGAGTGCTTTCATAGTTCGCTTACCACGGCGGCGCCCAATACGAGGACGACGCCCAATACGCCTAAGGCGGAGAGCGGTTCTCCCAGCACGAAGGCGGAGAGCAGCACCGCGACGATGGGGTCTACGTAACTGAAGATGGCGACGGTCTGCGCCTTCAGATCGTCCATGCAGCCAAAGTATAGAGCGTAGGCGATACCGGTGTGAACGGCCGCCACGATAAAGAGCATCAGCGCGCCCCGGCCGTCCAGGCTTAGCGCCGTTACATCTTCCGTTACAAGGATGTACGGCACCATGATGACCGCCGCACCGATCAGCTGCACGATGGTCTTTTCGTAGGCGTCCATGCCGGGCATCTTCTTATTCATGAGCACGACCGTCGAGTAAAGGACCGCGGCAGCCAGGCCCATCACGATGCCCCGGATCTCGGAGCCGGTGGGCGCATCCCCTTCCGCGACGCCCGTCACCAGCAGCATGCCGGCGACGCACACGGCGACGCAGAGCAGTTTTCTCGCAGTCAGCTTCTCGCCGAACAGCAGCGCCGACGCCAGCGTTACGAACACCGGCATCATGTAATAACACAGCGTGGCGACCGCCACCGACGTATAGTTATATGCATCGAACAGCAGGATCCAGTTGAAGGCCATGATGGCCCCCGCTGTGCCGAACCAGGCGATCTGTTTTCGGGTCATGCCGGCGTTTACCCTGCCGCCCCTCGCCTTGACGAACAGGATGAGGAACAGCGACCCCGCCACGCCCCGCACGAATGCGAGGACGGAGGACGGAAGCGGAATGGCCCGCCGGAACAGGCCGAGGCTGCCCCAGATCGCCATGGAGGCGATGAGCATGACCATCGACCGTTTTTCTTTTTGTCTGTCTTCCATAAAATGCTTTGTGTGTATGGGACCCTCTGGATCAGACGGATACCTTTCCTGCCAGGATGTTTCTGTAGTCCGCCAGGTTCTTTCTCAGCAGGTTGGGCGTATCCAGCTCGTACGGGCAGCGGGTCTTGCAGAGGCCGCAGTCCACACATTCGTCGATCTTCGCCATCTCTTTCTGCCAATACTCGTTCAGCCACGAGGCGGAAGGCGCTCTTCTCACCATCTGGGACATGCGCGCGCACTGGTTGATCTGGATGCCGACGGTGCAGGGCATGCAGTAGCCGCAGCCCCGGCAGAATTCGCCGAGCAGTTCCTTGCGGTCGGCGTCTATGACCGCCTGCAGCTCGTCCGTCATCTGCGCATCTTCCTCGAAGAAGCGCAGCCATTCCGCCAGTTCGCTTTCTCTCTGCACGCCCCAGATGGGAAGCGCCTCGAACTGGCTCATGAAGGCCATGCAGGCTTTGGAATTGGTGAGGAGCCCGCCGGAAAGGCCCTTCATGGCAATAAAGCCCATGCCGGCCTCCTTGCAGGACTTTACGAGGGCGATGTCTCTGTCCGTTGCCAGATAGGAGAACGGGAACTGCAGCGTCTCGTACAGTCCACTGGCTACGATCTCTTCCGCCACGCCGATCTTGTGAGCGGTAATGCCGATATGCAGCACTTTCCCCTGCTTTTTCGCTTCCACCAGCGCTTCGTAGAGGCCCGTACCGTCGCCGGGCTTATAGCACTGGGGAACGCAGTGCAGCTGATACAGATCCAGGTGATCCGTCTTCAGCATCTTTAAAGAAGTCTCCAGGTCTTCCCAGAACTTCTCCACGGTCTTCGCCTGGGTCTTAGAGGCGATATAGACCTTGTCTCTCATGCCTTCGAAAGCGACGCCGACCTTCTCTTCGCTGTCGGTATACGCTCTCGCGGTATCGAAGAAGCGCATGCCGCCGTCGTAGGCGGAACGCAGCAGATGCACGGCGGTTCCGAGGGTCACGCGCTGAATGGGCAGCGCACCGAAGGCGTTCTGGGGAACGGTGATCCCAGTCTTCCCTAACGTGATGTTTTTCATAATAGTCTTCCTTCTTTTCCTTAAAACAACTGTTTGCCGCAATGCGGGCATTCCGTTCCCTTGTATCCGGGATGCAGGCCCTTGCCGCAGTGCGGGCATTTGCTGAACATGACGACAAACACGAGGAACGCGATGGACACGGCGATCACGAGGATCCTGGCCGTGGGCCAGAACTGGGGAAAGACGAATAATCCCCAGATCAGCAGCATCGCGATGACGAAATAATAGCAAACGTTTACACGAAGAATGATCTTCCGGCTCATACTACCTCCTTAGGAAGCGGGGCTTCCCAGAACGATCAGGAGCTGACCGCCCTTTACCGTGTCGCAGCGGCGCATGCCTCTGCCGCCGCCTCCGGCGGTTGGCGACCAGGACTTTTTTGAAATCGCGAAACATGGGATAACTCCTTATTTTTCAGAAAAGATTAACAGAATTATTATATCATGGTGTATCATTATACGGAACAGAGCAAAACGTTTCTTAAAAGGAGCATCTCTATGTTAAACGATATCTTAAGACCCCAGACCGCCCTGTTTGAGGGCGGCTTTCAGACCGTGCTGCGGGGTCACGAAAACAGGAACCGGAGGGTCGTCCTGCTGAAGGGCAACCTGACGGCAAATTCCCGCAGCGAAGCCCGGGGCGTATCGGCCCGGGTCGGAAAAGACGGGCTCTACGGCTTCGCCTCCGCGGCGGAGTATTCGCCCGAGGCTGCCGCCCGCGTGCTGCAGGCGGCGAAGGAGAACGCCCTACTGCTGGACCGTCACGCAAAAGTCCGCACCCCCATGCCTCCTGCACTGGCACAGGAGATGATCCCTCTCAACCGGGAGATCGCCGACGCGGAGCAGAAGTGCATCATCGAAGTCTGCAAGGCGCTGGACGACTACGTGGCGAAGACCTATCCCGATCTGCTCAGCCGCACCATCGTCTACACCGAAGATTCCCAGGACCGCATCGTCTATGCGTCCGACGCCTGCTGCGGTCACGTTACGTCTCCCCGCTGCTACGTCTACGTGATGATGACGATGCAGGCGGAAGACGGTACCCCGGTGGAGCTGTTTAAGGCGCTGGGCGGCTCCGGCTGCTTCGACGACCGGTTTTCGGACCTTACGCAGTACTACCCCCAGATCGAAGACCTGTACAAAAAGGTGAAGGACAAGACCCATGGCGTCCACGCCGAAGCAGGCCTCAAGCAGGTGGTGCTCGGCGGCATGATGGGCGGCATGCTGGCCCACGAAGCCGTCGGTCACACCGTAGAAGCCGATCTGGTGATGGGCGGCAGCGTAGCTGGTCCGAACCTGGGCAAACGCGTGGCGTCCGACCTGGTGACCCTCGTAGATTTCGCCCACACCTACAACGGGGCGCCGGCGCCCCTGCCCGTCTATCTAGACGACGAGGGCGTAAAGGCGGAGGATGTGGTCCTCATCCAGGACGGCATCCTGACGGGCTACATGAACAACCGGGAAACGGCGCAGCGCTTCGGGCAAAAGCCCGCAGGCAACGCCCGCGCCTGGGCGTTCTCCGACGAGCCCCTCATCCGCATGCGCAACACCTGCATCCTGCCGGGGTCAAACACATTGGAGGAGCTCATCGCCTCCGTGGACGACGGCTACTATCTCGTCGATTCCCGCAACGGTCAAGCCGATCTTACCGGCGAATTCATGTTCGGCGTCGCTTGCGGCTACGAGATCAAACACGGCAAACTCGGCAGAGCCCTGCTCGACACCACCGTGTCCGGTGTGGCATTCGACATGCTGAAGACTGTGGACATGGTGTCCGACACCGTGGAATGGTCGTCCAGCGGCTTCTGCGGCAAAAAGCAGATGATCCCCGTCGGTATGGGCGGTCCCTGCATGCGCTGCAAGATCATGATCGGCGGCAGATAAGGAGGACGGAAATGAGTGAATTAAACAAGAAAGCGGACTTTCTGGAATCCGTTCTGAAGGCGAAGTCCGTCGAAAAATATGCGCTCTCCGTGCGCGAATCCGAAAAGCAGGAGCTCAACACGGAGGGTGACGCCTTTAAACTGATGCGCACCGTCTTTGGCGGCGGCGCAGGCGTAACGGTCTTCGCGGCCGGACGAAAAGGCACGGCCAGCGGTAACGACCTGAGCGAGGAAGGCCTGACTGCCCTCGTGGAAAGCGCGCTGGCTGCTGCAGAGAGCGCCCCGGAAGACCCGGCCCACGACATCGCGCCGGACCAGGGCGTCCACACGTTTACCCAGGGTGCGGTCAAGGCGGACTTTGATACGTTCTTCGACAGACTGGAGGAACTGCAGGCCGATATCGCGGCGGAATACCCCTGCGTGCACGTCATGGAAATGGTGGCGGACCACACCGCAGGACATACCATCTACCGCAACAGCAATGGCACGCAGGCCGACTCCGTAAGCGGCTGGTACGATGTGACGACCGAGTTCTCCGCCGGTGACGGCGAAAAGAATACCGGCCTGGAATATGCGTTCCAGCGCCTGGACTCCCTGGAGGGAAAACTGATCGACCTCGGCGACTTCCGCAGGAAGTTCGACGCCATCCAGCGGCAGATCAACCCCGCTCCTCTTTCCGGCAAATTCGAAGGCACCGCGGTGTTTACGCCGGGCTGCCTGCTCGACTTTATCGGGATGACCCTGGACAACTACGCCGGCAGCGGCGTCGTTCTGGACGGTACCAGCCTCTGGCTCGATAAGGTCGGAGAAAAAGTGGCGGACGAACGGATCACGATCGGTTTCGATCCCTTCGACTCCCGCATCGTCTGCGGCGAGCGCCTCACGGGCGACGGCTATCTGTCCGAACCCGTGAACGTTATCGAGAACGGCGTGTTAAAGGCCCATATGTTGAGCCTTTACGCGGCGAACAAGACCGGCCGGCCCGTCATGAAGAGTAGCTGCTCCGACCTCATTATGAAGCCGGGTACGGAAAGCCTGGAGGATATCCTCGCCGGCATCGAAAAAGGCCTGCTCATCGGCGGTTTTTCCGGTGGTCAACCGGGCACGAACGGCGAATTCTCCGGCGTCGCGAAGAACAGCTTTCTGATCGAACACGGCCGCGTGACCCGCGCAGTGACTGAGACCATGATCAACGGCAATCTGGGCGAAATGCTGCAGCACGTGCGGGGCATCTCGAAGGAGACCGACGATTCCGGCGTCTTCTCCCTGCCCTACCTCGCGGTGGACGGCATCGTTATCTCCGGAAAATAAAAAGGCATAGCAAAGCCGCTGAGGAAGGTCCTCAGCGGCTTTTTTCTTACCGTCTTAAGCCTTTCTTTTGCGGTTGAGATACTCGTCCAACTCTGTCTTCACCTTCTCCGGCATCTCTCGGGAGACCGGGCAGACGGCAGAGCAGGCCATCCGGCGGGTGAACTCCGCGATAAAAGCGATATCCTTCTCCATCTGCGTCATGGACAGCACGTCCGGCGTGTCGTAGCGGCAGTGGATCGGCGCCGCATTCCCTCCTGCGATGCGGGCCAGGGAAACAGCCGGCACGCCCTTATCAGCGAAAGACGTGGAATCGCTGGAGTAGACGCCGGTCCGCGCTTCCACCGGGAAGTTCAGCTCCGCGCCCATGTAGCGCAGGTAACTGGCCAGGGCCTCCTCTGCCGAAGCGCAGGCGATGAATTTGCCCATAATGGTGCCGATCATGTCCAGGTTGATGTTGAGGGCCGTCTTTTCCAGGTCCTGTTCGTGGTCACGGACATAGGCCTTCGACCCCAGCAGTCCCCTCTCCTCGCTGCCGCAGAAGACGAAGCGCAGCCCATAATTCAGGTCCGCACCTTTAAGCGCATCCATCACGCAGAGAAGTCCGACGCAGCCGGACATGTTATCGTAGGAGCCGTGAGACATCCGGGTAGTATCCAGATGAGCGGACAGCGTAATGAATTCCCCGTTTCTGCCCGGGATCTCCGCGACGACGTTATGGGACTCACCGTCGAACTCCTTCTGCTGTACCGAGATCTGCACGCGCTTAACACCGTCCCGTACCAGTTCCACGGCGCTGCTGATGTGGATCATCGCGCAGAGCACCTTGCGGGCGTCGCCCACCACGTGCTCTCTTAAGTCGCGCTCGTCAATGTCGGTCTGCGGATAGTACAGGTTGCCGTAGGTGCACAGGATGCCCTTTGCGCCCGCCTTCATCAGATCCTGATAGGTAAAATAGCTGAATCCCTGGGTATCCAGCAGCACGATCTTATCCTTCGCACCGGCCAGGGAGACGGGGTCTGTATTGGTCATGTAATACAGTTCGCCTTCCACACTTCCGCTGCCGCAGCCGAAGAAGCCCTTGCAGGGGATCTCCTTTCCGTCCGCCAGCACCTGCGCGCTTTCGATGTCCGCAGATGCCACCCGGAACCCTTCCAGATGCGCCGGGACGCCCAGTTCTTCGCACTTCGCTTTTAAATATTCCGCGACCTTTAATTCCTCCGGCGTGCCGCTCCAGTGCACGAAATCCGTATCGAGGAAGATCTGTTTTAATTGTTTTTGGTCCATGTCCGTTCTCCTTATTCCCAACGTTTGCCGGGGTCAAACCGCCCCATTAGATTATAGCAGAAGAACGCGATGCCGAGACCCCCGACCATGTCGATCACGTAATGTTGTTTCGTCAGGACCGTGGACAGGCAGATGAGCACCACCATGACAGCAGAATAGATCTTGAAGCCCCGGGAGATCTCCTCCTGGCCCCGTACGCCCAGATAACAGTACAGACTGATGAGGCAATGGTACGACGGAAACAGGTTGAAGGCATATTCGCTGCCGTCCGCCGCGTAGATCGTGGCCAGCATGGCGTTGAAGACGCCCGGCTGCTTCGCCGCCTCCAGCAGCCCCTCCGCCGTGCGGTCCATATAGGTCGGCAGGAAGACGAAGAACAGAAAGCCGATGATGTAAGCCAGCGACAGTCCGCAGATGTAATTGACGAAGTTGCGCTTTTTCGTAAGGGACACCGCGATGGGTCCGCAGATCCAGAAGAAATACGAATAGAGATAGATGACCGCAAAAGCAGGCACCAGAGGAAATAGATCGTCCAAAACGGGGATCTTGCAGGGAAACGCGTAGGAGACCGTGCCCAGCACCCGGCTCAGCAGCTCGCCGAGCCGGTACATGCCGTACTGCAGCGCAAAATAGACGATGCCGAAGGCCCATCCCCACCGAGGCACCTGCTTCACCCTGTTCCACAAATGTTTCATATGCGCTCCCCTTTCCGCTATGAAAAAAGACACCTTCAGGCTTTTGCTGTCTGAATGCGTCTGTCTTACCTAAACGTATTGTACTAAAATTATCGACATTTGTCTATAACCCAGACGGGGACGGTTCTTTACAGATCCTTCTTCACGAACTCCAGCACCACGCCGTACAGGATGCCGGCGATAGGCCAGACGACCCAGGTGAGTTCCCAGCGCATCGTTAGAAGGCTGATGCCCAGATAGAGCGCGATCGTGATGCCCCAGAAGATCCCCACGACCTCGCGGTTCGCAGCTTTGTTTTCCCGGGTGTAGTCCCCTTCCTCCAGCAGCGCCAGATAGGTGTCGCGCTCGGTATTCGTGCGGATCAGCAGGTAGACGCCGGCCGCCACGAACATCAGGATAAAGCAGACGCCGTAGATCATGTACACTTCGTTCTTCAGCACCATCGTAATGAAGAGCGGAATGGACGAAGCGACGCACAGGCCTACGCCCAGCACCGTAGAGCGGGTGTGGCTGGCTTCCTGGCGGTCCATCAGCTCCCTGGCAAGTCCGGAGACGCCATACTCGGTGTCCAGATCTTCCTGTTCCATATATTCGAAACGCTTCAGTTTGCTGCCGTTAAAGATGAAGATGGAGACGGCCGCCACCACGAACAGCAGCAGCACGATGAGCCCGATCGCCATGGCCGCGTTTTCCGAAAGCGGGCACACTCCCGCCTCCACCATGCCGCTGATCGCGATCAGCAGGATCGGAGACAGGATGCAGAGCGCCACCCCCAGCGCAGACCGGGGACCCGCCTCCAGCCGCGCGGCGATATACGCCTGCGCTTCCTCCAGGCTCACTTTATGGGCCGGTGACCCCGCAGCAGGTTCTTCCACCGGACCGTCGCCGTCCGGCTCCTCCAGTTCGTCCCGCAGCAGGTAGTCCGTGCTCACCCCGAACAGATCCGCCATCGCCAGGATCTTCTTCATATCGGGGATGGATTGGGCGCCCTCCCACTTGGAGATGGACTGCCGGCTTACGCCGAGTCTGTCTGCCAGTTCTTCCTGGCTCCAGCCTTCCCGTTTTCTTAAATTGATGATCTTATCTGCCAGTATCATTTGGTTTCCTCCCGTATCTTGAAAGGCCCTGCGGCCTCCTGTTTACGGGTCCATCTTATGGTTTTTCCCGGTTGCAGGCCACCAAGTCCTCTTGGCAATTCCGCAACCGGCGGTTGCAAACGGTTGAAAAAACAACATTTTTCAGCTTTTTACCGCTTGTAGATGACAACTTCGCCCGTACTGCCATCCAGTTCCACGATATCTCCCGTCCGGATGAGGGAAAACAGATCCACATCCGTAAAATCCGCTACTGCAGGGCCTTCCGCGCCCTCCAGCATATTCTGTTCGTATTCCGTCAGTTTAACCATGGATCACCTCGTCAAAAGGCTTACACTTTCGATTCCGAGGGTGAAGGGGAACATATCCACCGGCGTGCATTCCTGCAGGGCATAGCCCTTCTCCCCCAGGATCTTCAGATCGCGCGCCAGCGTCGCCGGGTTGCAGGACACGTAGACGATGCGCTTCGGGGCGATCTGTGCCACGGTGTCCAAAAGTTCCGGCTTGCAGCCGGCTCTGGGCGGGTCAAGCACGACGACGTCCGCTTTGACCCCCTGCAGCTTCTGCGGCACCACTTCTTCCGCCTTGCCGCACAGGAATTCCGCGTTGACGATGCCATTGATGACGGCGTTGCGGTTGGCGGCGATCACGGCGGGTTTTACAGACTCCACACCGATGACCCTGCGGCAATGTCCCGCCATGGACAGGCCGATGCTGCCTGCCCCGCAGTACAGGTCCAGCACGCTCTCGCTGCCGGAAAGATCCGCGTACTGCTGCGCCAGACTGTAGAGCACGCCGGTCTGCTGCGGATTCACCTGGTAAAAACTCTGAGCGCCGACCTCGGTTTTAATGGTCGACAGAACAGTTGTTATGGCATCCTCGATCACCGGCACACCCGCCAGGACCGTCGATCTTGCACCGTCTACCCACACCACGGACCGCAGATCCTCCGCGGCGTCGTCCAGCGCGTAGATGAGTTCCTCCAGGTGGGTGAGTTTCTGCTTATCAGAAACAATCACAGCCATGGTCTGGCCGCTGCTGCCCCGGCGGAAGATCATCTGCTTAACACCCTTCACCGGATGAGAAGCAAAGGCATCCGCCATGGCGATCGCCTCCGGGAAAGCGATGCGGCAGCCGTGATAATCGCAGAGCGTATGGCTGCCGGCGGCGTAATAGCCGATGCAGCCGCCCTTTTCTACCGCGAATTCCACCTTGTTGCGGTAATCGTAAGGATGCTCCATGCCCCGGATGGGCTGCACGGGCGGTTCTGCAAATCCGCCGATGCGCTGCAGCACGCCTCTCACGAAGTTCTCCTTCCAGCGCAGCTGGGCCTCGTACTTCAGGCACCGCAGCGCGCATCCGCCGCAGTTTCCGGCATTCGGACAATCCGCTGTCACCCGGTCGGGGGAGCGTTCCAGCAGTTCCAGCACCCGGGCCTTCGCGAAGCGGCCCTTGTCCTCCGTGATCTCCGCCAGCACCCGGTCGCCGGGCAGCGCGCCCGCAGCAAAAACGGCGAGGCCGCCGGCTTTGCCGATGCCCTCGCCTTGTGTGCTGATATCCGTAATTTCGATCGTTACCTGTTCTCCGGTGCGATCCATCTTCCGGCTCTCCTTCTCTCCAGCTCGTTTAAGATCTTCTTGCGCAGACGGATGTCGGTCGGGGTGACCTCCACCAGCTCATCGTCGCCGATCCACTCCAGCGCTTCCTCCAGGGAGAACTTGCGGAACGGAGACAGTTTAACGGCATCGTCCGAACCCGCAGCCCGCATGTTGGAAGCCTTCTTCGCCTTACAGGGATTGACGATCATGTCGTCCGAGCGGCTGTTCTGGCCAACGATCATGCCTTCGTAGACATGGGTCTGGGGACCGATGAACATCTGCGCCCGCTCCTGGATATTGTTGAGCGCGTAAGGCGTGGAAACGCCTTCTTCCTGGGCGATGATGGCGCCTGCCGTTCTGCCCGGGATCTCGCCTTTATAATCTTCGTAACCGATAAAGCGCTGCACCATGGTGCCTTCGCCGTGGGTCTGGTTGATGAACTGGCTGCGGTAGCCCAGGATGCCTCTTGTGGGCACGATGTACACCAGCCGGGATCTGCCGTTGCGGCCGTCCATGGAGACCATCATGCCCTTGCGCAGGTTGAGGTCGGAGATGACCCCGCCGGAATACTGGTCGGGCACTTCGATGACGACCTCTTCCACGGGTTCCTGCTTCTGTCCGTGGTCACCCCGCTTTAAGATGACCTCCGGCTTGGAAACCGCCAGCTCGTAGCCCTCGCGGCGCATGTTTTCGATGAGGATGGACAGATGCAGCTCGCCTCTGCCGGAGACCTTAAAGGAATCGGTGCTGTCCGTAGGCTCTACCAGAAGACCGACGTTGACCTCCAGTTCCTTCTCCAGTCTCTCCTTGATGTGGCGGGTCGTAACGTACTTGCCTTCCTTGCCCGCAAACGGAGAGGAATTGACCATGAAATTCATGGACAGCGTCGGTTCCTCGATCTCGATATGGGGCAGCGGATCGATGTGCTCTTCCTCGCACAGCGTGTCGCCGATCGTGATGTCGGAAATGCCGGAGATGACGCAGATGTCGCCGCTTCCTACTTCGTCCACAGCCGTTCTCTTCAGGCCTCTGTACACGAAGGTCTGGTTGATCTTCCCCATCTTATACGTGCCGTCGGGCTTGCAGACGGCGACCTGCTGACCCGGACGGATCTTGCCGCGGGTCA
>Ga0310695_10004175_pt1 | contig 27080 bp, 21 predicted proteins | sample RumenRJG_04DNA_FD_203882 | JGI IMG/M metagenome (GOLD analysis project Ga0310695, IMG submission 203882) | Bovine rumen microbial communities from Lethbridge, Alberta, Canada - RJG_04 (v2) (version 2) | ecosystem: Host-associated > Mammals > Digestive system > Stomach > Rumen | place: Canada... | reverse complement strand
ATTTTTGCTTGTCATTGAATGCAGCACTAAAGTAAGTGAAAAATCTGACATGGCAAAATCCTGGGCAACTTTTTGTTGCTCAAGAACTTGTAAATAAAGTTAAACTAAAGTGCTGCGGAATTTAGGTCGTTCAAAAAAATCTGCCAAAATGTCACCTATGTCAAAATAATGTTGTAACTTTGCAGCCCAAAACTCGCAAATGACAATGGCAGACGAACCAATTAAACGAACCGTTCTCGACTACGACGACATACGCAAGATGGTGCCCTGGTTCGACGGCAAGCCGCGACTGGTCGACTTCCTGTCGCGTCTGCTCGCCATCGACAAGGTCAACTGGATACATGACCACAACTGCGATACGCCGGGCGTGCCGTTCACCGCAGGGCTGCTCAATGACCTGAACATCACCATCAAGGTGCGAGGCCAGGAGGTGCTCGACAACCTGCCGCAGGGTGGGTTTATCACGGTGAGCAATCACCCCTTCGGGGCACTGGACGGCATCATGCTCATCAAGACCGTGGGTGAGCGGCGCGATGACTTCAAGGTGATGGTCAACATGATCTTGAACTATATTAGTGCCATGCGGCCCAACTTCATTGCCGTGGATGCCCTGCAGAGCGACGACCCCGCCAAGCGGGCTGTGAGCATGCGTGGCATCACCGAGGCCATGCGTCATGTGCGCGAGGGCCATCCACTGGGCTTCTTCCCTGCCGGGGCGGTGAGCAAGTTCACCCGCGACCTGCACATCGAGGATCGTGAGTGGCAACCCAGTGTCATCCGCTTGATTCAGAAACTCAAGGTGCCCGTGATCCCCATCTATTTTCACGGTCACAACAGCCTGACGTTCACCATCCTGGGGATGATTGACTGGCGGCTGCGCACACTCAAGTTGCCCAGCGAGGTGTTCCGCCGCAAGAACGACACGTTTCGCATCTCGGTGGGGCAACCCATCCAGCCCGATGTCATTGCCCAGCACTCTGACGTGTCCGAGCTGGCCGACTTCCTCAAGCAGCAAACCTACGCTATGCGGCACTGGAAAGAGAATTGAGAATTAAAAATTAAGAATTAATAAGGTCACTCTACCAGCGCGATCTTAATTAAAAAAGAATATGGCAAGAAACAATGACATAAGCAAGCAAGTGTTGCAGGTGCAGCAGCGATTCTCGATCATCGGACAGGCACAGGGCCTGCGTGCCGCCATCGAGCGCGCCCTGCGTGTGGCTCAGGTCGACCTGTCGGTGCTGGTCATCGGCGAGAGCGGCTCGGGTAAGGAGCACTTTCCCAAGATCATCTATGAGAACAGCCCCCGCAAGCACAAGAAGTATATTGCAGTCAACTGTGGTGCCATCCCCGAGGGCACAATCGACAGTGAACTCTTCGGGCACGTCAAGGGCTCGTTCACTGGCGCCGACCGCGATCACAAGGGCTACTTTGAGGAGGCCAATGGCGGTGTCATCTTCCTGGACGAGGTGGCCGAGATGCCCCTGAGCACCCAGGCACGCCTGCTGCGTGTGCTCGAGAGTGGCGAGTTTATCAAGGTGGGCTCGAGCGTGGTGCAGAAGACCGACATTCGCGTGGTGGCAGCCACCAACAAGGATCTGCCACAGGCCATCAAGGAGGGCAAATTCCGTGAGGACTTGTATTACCGCCTGTCGACGGTGCAGATCGACGTGCCGCCCCTGCGCGACCGTGGCGATGACATCCTGCTGTTGACTCGCAAGTTCCTGCACGACTTTGTCGACAACAACCATGTCGAGGAGGTCGAGTTGGACGAGAGTGCCCGCCGCCGGCTGCTGGGCTATCACTGGCCCGGCAACGTGCGCCAACTCAAGAACATCATCGAGCAGGTGGCGCTGTTTGAGGCTGGCACAACCGTCACTGCCGACACGTTGAGCGCCTATCTGCCCAAGGCTGAGTTGACCACCGTGGGTGCCCCGGCTCAGGTCGACTATGCCCGTGACCGCGAAGCAATATTTGCCATCATCGCTCAGCTGCAGAAGGAACTCAGCGACCTCAAGGCGCAGATGGCAGGTTCGGGCAGCACTGAATCATTGCCACACTACTCGACCAGTATGGCTGAACTGCGGCGCGAATCGAAGCGGTTGGGTTATGGCAGCACGCATGAGTCAATCCTGCCGGCATCGGGTGCACCGGTCTCGCGCTCGCGTGACCTCGAATCGGATTATGGCACCGTGGTTGAGCTCACTCCCGACAGCGGTGTGATGGATGTCGAGGCAACGCATGTCAAGACCCTTGAAGAGACCGAGCGCGACACCATCATTGAGTCGCTCAACCGCAATGGCGGACGCCGCAAGGCCACCGCACAGGAGTTGCAAATCAGCGAGCGCACACTGTATCGCAAAATCAAACTTTACAACCTGGACAAATGACCCGTCTGCTCAAGATACTGGTTGTGACGGCCCTGTTGAGCGTGCTTCCTTTGATGCACGGCTGCCTGCCACGATACACGCTCAATGGCGCGTCGATCGACTACTCGGTCTATCGCACCATTTCGTTTGGCGAGTTCCCCATCCGTGCCGCGCTGGTCTATCCGCCGCTGCAGCAGTTGTTTGAGAATCGCATGTCCGACATGATTGAGCAGCAGACTAGGCTGCGTGTGGTCGACAATGTCAACAGCGACCTGCGCATGGAGGGCGAGATCACGGGCTACAACCTGTCGCCCCAGGCCGTGGGTGAGGATGCCTATGCCAGCCAGACGCGACTGACCATCACGGTGCGTGTCAGGTATATCAACAACCGCAAGCCCGAGTTGTCGAGCGACCAGACTTTCTCGGCCTATCGTGACTTCTCGAGCAGCGAGATGCTCACCGACGTGCAGGATGAGTTGTGCAACCAGATCACCAAGGACTTGTCGGACCTCATCTTCAATGCCACGCTGGGTGACTGGTAGTTTTTAGATTTTAGTTTTTCTAGCGATAATCGACAACTGAGAACTGAAGACCGACAACAGAAACAAAGACAACCGATGACCCAAGAACTTAGACATATATTGGCCGATGCCGAGGCACCCGTGACACGCGAGTGGCTCGACAAGGCTATGGCCGAGGCACCCTATTGCACGCTGCCCATGCTGGTCTATCTCAAACGCAACGGAACCAGTGGCAACGAGGACATCCTGGCACGTCTGGCCATCGCCTGCCCCGACCGCCGCGCGCTGGCCTTGCAGTTGGGCGAGGATGCTGAGGCCTTCGCGCAGTTTTATCCTGCCGCGCCCGCGCCCGAGACGCCCGACACCGATACCACCATTGACCGCTTTCTCGACTCGTTTGGCTACACGAGCGAGAAGGAGATTGCGGCCATAAGCCAGGCCATCTTCAATCCCATGCCCGACTATGCCGATGTGTTGGCTGCACAGGAGCGTGATGCGGCATCAGGGCAAAAGCCCGCCATGACCGATGAGGATCAACTCATCGACAATTTTATCGCTCACAGTCAGGAGCGCGAACGGCAGGTTTCTCAGGCCCCATCGCAACCCCATGTCGATGCCGCCGACCTGGCTGAAATCGCTGATGCACAGGTCGATGAACCACAACAGAGCGATGACACTATGTTCAGCGAGAGCCTGGCCATGAGTTACATTGCTGGCAGGAAATTTTCAAAGGCACTTGAAATTATTGAGCATATTAGTGCCGATAATCCAGAAAAAAGTATTTACTTTGCAGACCAAATTCGTTTCTTGCGAAAATTGGTGTTAAATGAGAAACTTTTAAACCAAAATTAACGATATGACACTCTATGTAATTTTTGCAGTCTTGATCTTGATTGCATCAGTTCTGTTGGTCGGCGTGGTCCTCATCCAGAAGTCAAAGGGTGGAGGTCTGGCTGCCAACGTGAGCGGCTACAACCAGTTTGCTGGCGTCAAGCGCACCACCGAGTTTGTCGAGAAGGCAACTTGGGGCCTCGCCATCTTCATCTGCGTGCTGAGCATCGCTTCGGCATTTGTGCAGTCTCCCACCATCGTGCAGGGTGCTCCGCAAATCAAGAAGTTGCCCACCACCGAGACTCAGGCTCCCGCATTCGGCACTCAGGCCGAGGAGCAGGCTCCTGCCGCTGAGGCTCCCGCAGCCCAGGCTCCCGCAGCTCAGGCTCCTGCCCAGGAGGCACCCGCAAAACCCGCCGCTCCCGCCAAGTAATATCGCTTACTGGCAACACTGTCGCCCACCAGGGCGACGACCCCAAGATAGCACGCACCCACTGCCACAGTAGTGCGTGCCTTTGGTGTATTTTAAGTGAGTACTTATGTAGGAACAAAAAAGCAGCCTGGCTATTCGGCCAGGCTGCTTTGTGTGCAGTGAATGGTTGCGTTAGAGTTTCGACTCGACGATCTTGGTGATCTCGGCCTCCTCGATGTTGGCGCGGGCAATGAGGTCGTTGGCCTCGGCGATGAGTGCGTCGGCAACGGCGCGGTCCTTGAGCGAGCCGGCGTTGATCTTGACATTCATGCCGGCACCCAGCACGGCGGCACGGGCGGCGAGGGCTCCCACGCCAGCGTCACTCACGCTGTTGGGGTTGCCGGTCTCGGCCATGGCACGGCACAGGTCGAAGACCTGGAACGACTCCTTCATCGTGCGCAGGGGCACCTGCGAGGCATAGAGCGTGGCGGCCTGGATGGCGGCGCTGCGTGCGGCCTTGTCCTCGTCGGTCTTCTTGGGCATGCCGAAGGCTGCCATGATGCGGTTGAAGGCCTCGGTGTCCTCGTCAACCAGGTGCAGCAGTTCGGTCATCAGTTCCTGGCCCTTGTCGGCCCACACGCTGAACTCGTGCCAGCGGTCGTCCCATCCGGGCTTGTGGCTGCTCAGGTTGGCAACCATGCCGCCCAGTGCGGCACCCAGTGCGCCCATGTAGGCAGCGATGGTGCCACCACCGGGAGCGGGTGATTCGCGCGAGGTCTCCTCGGCAAATCCCTTGACGGTGAGGTCGACCAACTTCTTGCCTGCATTCTCGTCGGCATCGAGCATAAACTCAATCACCTTCTCCTGCGGGTCGAAGGGCTTCAAGTCGTCCAGACCCATCGAGTGGATGGCGATCTCGATGATGTCGCTCTCGGGGATACCGGTCGAGCGGTGTTGCTTCTCGAGGAAGTACTTGCCGGCATCGATGAGGGTGCGCTTGGGAATCAGGCCCACAATCTCGGTGCCTGTGACGCGCACGCCACGGTTCTGGGCGCAGCGGCACACCTCGTCGAAGGCCACGTGCAGCGGAGTGGCGTTGATGTCGGTGATATTCATCGACACCTGTGCAATCTTATACTCGTCGATATACCATCCGATGGCCTTGGTGCCCTTGAGCGTACCCGGTTGCATGATGGTCTTTCCGTTCTCGTCCTTCTTGGGGGTGCCGGTGATGGGGTTGCCCTCGCGGACGGGACGGCCCTTCTCGCGCACGTCAAATGCGATGGCGTTGGCGCGGCGGGTCGACGTGGTGTTGAGGTTAAAGTTGGTGGCAATCAGGAAGTCGCGTGCGCCGACGGCGGTGCAGCCGGTGCGTGCGGCCTGCTCGTCGAGGGGGCGAGCCCCGAAGTCGGGCTGCTTGCCCGGTGTCGACAGTTTCTCGGCCAGGGCTTCATACTCGCCCTCACGGCAGATGGCCAGGTTGCGGCGCTCGGGAGTGAAAGCGGCGGCCTCGTAGCAGTAGCAGGGGATGCCGGCCTCGTTGGCGATGCGCTCGGCAAGTTTGCGAGCCAGTGCGGCACACTCCTCAAGGGTGATGCCGGCCACGGGGATGAGCGGGCACACATCGGTGGCGCCCATGCGCGGGTGAGCACCGTGATGCTGGCGCATGTCAATCAGTTGTCCGGCCTTCTTCACAGCCTGGAAGGCGGTCTCGACCACCGAGTCGGGGTCGCCGACAAAGGTGACGACGGTGCGGTTGGTGGCTTCACCCGGGTCGACGTCTAGCAGTTTGACACCGCTGGCGTGACGAATGACGTCAGTGATTTGGTTGATGATGTCCATGTTGCGGCCCTCGCTAAAGTTGGGCACGCATTCCACGATTTGACGTTTGTTGCTCATGTCTTGTATTTATGTTTATGGTTATGGTTTTCGACCTTCAGATAATTCGGCGACAAAGGTAGTAAAAATCCTTTGACTGGCAAAATTGTGGCTGATGCATGTTTTTACTATTACGTGATCATTATTTGCTCGAATCGTGTTCCCAGTGAGTCCTTGAGTGTTCAAAATGACATTTAAAGTCAAAAAGTGTTTAAAAACTTTGCTCTTTCGATAAAATGTACTACCTTTGTCGGCACCTTTTCACAGAACTAATGCTTTCCTGAGAATATGATTATAGGTTATGATGGTTCATACGCCATCTTAAAGAACAATACAACCGAAGGCAATTATAGTAAAATTGTAGTCGAATCTGTTGCTGAGTGTTATCCCCGGCATAGAATTTATGTTTATACCCCTCGTGTTGAGCGTCGCAGTGCAGCGACGACACTTGCCGTGATGCCCAATGTGAACATCAAGCAACCACGCAAGACTTTGAACAAGGCGTTGTGGCTCAATTGGGAGGGTATGGTCAAGGAGTTGGAACGCCATCATGTCGCCTTGTACCATGGTCTGTCGGGGCGTTTGCCCTTGCGCATCAAGTCGTCGCATGCCCGGTCGGTGGTGACCATTCACGGCCTGGGGCACATATTGTATCCCGGCGACTACAATTGGTGGAATCGTGTCAAGCGGGATTTCTTCACCAAACGCTCTTGCCGTCTGGCCGACTGCATCGTCACGACCAGCCAGCACACCAAGAATGACCTCATCGAGCACCTGGGCATCGACAGCGACAAGATCGAAGTTGTCTACCCGGCGGTGGACGATCGGTTTGTGGGGCGCGTCATTGATGCCGAACTCGATACCGTGCGCAGTAAGTACAAGTTGCCCAAGCGGTACATCCTGGTGATTTCATCGCTGCTCGAGCACAAGAATGTGATGGCTGTGCTGCAGGCCATGACTCAGATACAGGAAAAGAAGATTGACTTGGTGCTTGTCGGCAGCGAGACCGACTATTACGTGCGTGTGTTGCGCAACTATGCTCAATCACATCGTCTGATGCATCGCCTGGTGCACATCTCGCGTGCCCACGCGGCCGACATGGCGTCGATCTACCGCATGGCCGATGTGCTGGTGGCACCGTCGCGCTATGAGGGCTTCGGTCTCACCGTCATCGAGGCTCAGGCTTGCGATGTGCCGGTGATTACCACCTCGGGTACGGCGCTTGAGGAGGCCGGCGGCGACGCTGCCCTCTACTTCGAGCCCGACGACATTGCCACTTTGGCCTCACATCTTGACCAGGTGTTGGCCGACGAGTCGCTGCGTGAGCGCCTCATCGAGGCAGGACATCGCAACATCGAGCGCTTCACCTCGCAGAAACTCGCCGACAACCTCGACGAACTCTACCACAAGATCCTCCGCCGAAAATAAGTTCTTGATATAAATACTTAGTTATTAAACAAATTCAGCCAGGCGAATGCCGCCTGGCTGAATTGTGCATTGTGCATTGATTAATAGTTCTCGGGCTTGAGCTGGAAGTGTGCCTGCGGATGGTCGCACACGGGGCAGCGCTCGGGAGCCTTCTTGCCGATGTGGATGTGTCCACAGTTGCGGCACTGCCAGATGCACTCCTCGTCGCGCGAGAATACCACCTCGTCCTCGATGTTCTTGAGCAACTTGCGGTAGCGCTCTTCGTGCGCCTTCTCGACCAGTGCCACGCCTTCCATCTTCTCGGCGATGTCGTCGAAGCCTTCCTCGCGTGCCACGCGAGCCATCTCCTTGTACATGTCGGTCCACTCGTAGTTCTCGCCCTCGGCAGCAGCCTTCAGGTTCTCGGGTGTGCTCTTGATGGCACCGCCCTCGAGCAGTTTGAACCACATCTTGGCGTGCTCCTTCTCTTGTGCGGCAGTCTCTTCGAAGATGGCTGCAATCTGCTCATAGCCGTCCTTCTTGGCCTTGCTGGCAAAGTAGGTGTACTTGTTGCGTGCCTGCGACTCGCCGGCAAAGGCTATCTGCAGGTTCTTCTCGGTCTGGGTTCCTTTGAGTTCTTTCATCTTGTCGTTAGTTATTAGTTGTTGATAATTTGGAATTACTTATAGGCTCTGTGAGGGCAGGGGACTTGGTGTCGGGCAAACCTTAAACCCTAACCTCTTACCCTTAAACCCTAGTTCTTAACCTTCTCGGGATTGAGTTCGTCGATGAGCGGGGTGCCGTTCTCGTCGACATTGAGGCGGCGCATCTGCTCCTCGACGCTGTCAATGACATTGACGATGTAGTCGGCCAACTTCTCGGCCTCGCAGATGATGTCCATATAGAAGATGCCAGCCGAGTAGGGGTACTTGCGCTGGTTGATGTTCTCGATGTTCTCGGTGCGGCACTGGTTGCGGAAGTTGTTGATTTCACGCTCCTTGTCGTAACTGCGTGTGAGGTCTTCGGCAGTGACGTTGTCGATGTCGCACAAGATGGTGATCATGTTGCTCATCGCCTCGCTGACATACTTCATGATGGTGTCGATGTTCTGGTAGTTGTATTCGCTGAAGTGGGCCTGTGCCTCCTCCTTGCGCACCAGTGTCTTGGCCAGGTTGTTGCAACTGTCGGCCACGCTCTCCAGCTCACTCACGATGGTGAGCATGGTGGCCACACGCTGCTTGCCGTCGTAACTCAGACGGCCGTCGATGACCTTGTTGAGAAACTTGGCAATCTCAAACTCCATGTTGTCGGCGATGTTCTCATACTTCTCGACGCGCGAGAAGAGTCTGTTAAATTCCTCGGTGCCCGTCTTGGTGTGGATGAGTGTCTTGGTCATGCCCAGCATGCGTTCGACACGTTGGGCAAAGACGACAATCTCCTTCTGTGCAGCCAGCAGGTTCAACTCGCTGGCACCCACCAGTCCTGCCGAGATATACTTGAGTTGGAACTCGGCTTCTTCCTTCTTGTTGCTGCCAATCGTCTTGTTCACCGCCATCACCAGATAGTTGACCAGTGGCAGGCCAATTATCAGGCTGAACAGGTTGTAGACCGTGTGGTAGAGTGTGAGACCAAACGACATGGTGAACTGCAGTTGTGACAGTTCGGCCTCGCTGGCGCCACCGGCCTTGACCACGTTGTAGAGTGCAGTCGGGTCGCCACTGTGCAGCACGTCGCGCGTGAGCCAGGTGATCATGTCGACAAACGGGAAGAACACCACCAGCATCCACGCCGCACTGAACAGGTTGTAGTAGAGGTGCCCCATGGCAGCCTTCTTGGCTGCCGCGTTGCCGCCCAGTGAGGCCAGCAACGGGGTGATGGTCGTGCCCACATTGCCACCCAGCACAGTGGCGCACGCCATGTCAAAGGGTATCCACCCCTTGATGCCCATGATGAGCACGATGGCAAATGTTGCCGCGCTCGACTGGATGACCATGGTCACCACAACGCCGAAGGCAAAGAAGATGAGCAGAGACCAGAAGCCCATTGAGGTGTAACTCTGCAGCGACTCGAAGATCTCGGGCGACTTCGACAGGTCGGGCACATTAGCGTTGATGGCGGCAAGTCCCATGAACAGGAACACGAAACCAATGAGAAACTCGCCCGCGTTCTTGTAGGTGCTCTTGGTCATGAACAGTAATGGGACGGCAAAGGCAAGCAAAGGCAAAGTGAGTGCCGCTATGTCGACCTTGAAGCCAAAGAACGATACAATCCATGAGGTGAACGTTGAACCCATGTTGGCACCCAGGATCACCGCCATTGACTGTTCTAGGCTCATGAGCCCAGCATTGACAAAGCTGACAATCATCACCGTCGATGCACTTGAACTTTGAATCAATGCCGTGATGACCATACCGGTGATTACGCCCATTGCACGATTGCGCGTCATGGCCGACAAGATATTGCGCAGGCGATTGCCTGCGACCTTCTGCAGCCCTTCGCTCATCACCTTCATACCATAGAGGAACAGGCCAACGGCTCCCAACAGGGCTAGGAAATCAATAAATGAGTAATCCATCTAGTCGATGTTGCTGTTATTACGTTCGATACTATTTTCTCGGTTACAAAATTACTACAAATCTCTGTACCGACAAAATCCAATCTGATTTTTGCGCTTAATTTGTCTGGTCAACGGCTCTTGTCAATGCCAGTGATGGGGATGTCGTGCGTGGTGAAAAAATAAGAGCACCGCGGGGTTCAGTTGTGGATTCGGTGCTCTGATGTTGACATCGTTAGGTTGGTGTGGGGTAACGATGCACTTTGGATTGATGTGCTATGTGGTCCCACTTGGGCTTGAACCAAGGACTCCCTGATTATGAGTCAGGTGCTCTAACCAACTGAGCTATAGGACCCATGCCCCATTACCAGGGGCATTTCGGACTGCAAAGGTAATATAAATAATTGAGAATTGAGGGTTGTGAATTGAAAATTTAGTTGATAGCCCCCTATTTTTAACACTTTTGGGTTGATTGGGTGTAAAAAAACCGCGAACATCACATGATGTTCGCGGTCTGATTGTCGTTGATGCTAAGTCGTTAGTCCTTCTTGAGCAAGTCGCGGATTTCGGTGAGCAACTTCTCCTCGGCACTGGGTTCGGGCTCGGGAGCGGGCTCTTCGGCTTTCTTCTTCATGAGTTTGTTCATGCCCTTGATCATCAGGAAGATGCAGAAGGCAATGATGAGGAAGTCGATGATGTTCTGGATGAAGGCTCCGTAGGCAAACATCGACACGCCAGCCTCCTTGAGGGCGGCGTAGTTGTTGGCCACACCTGCGGGGATTTCGCCGAAGGTGACATACTTGTTGGTGAAGTCCACACCGCCAGTGGCGAGCGAGAGTACAGGCATGATGACGTCATCGACCAGCGACGAGACAATCTTGCCAAAAGCACCGCCGATGATCACACCGACAGCCATGTCCATCACATTGCCCTTCATGGCAAACTCCTTGAATTCTTTAACAAATCCCATAGTTGTAATCTTTTATTAGGTTGATATAAGTGAATGATTTCTATTAAACAATCTTAATCGGGGCAAAAAAATGAACATTTTGAGAAATGATGCTCTTTTTTCCAAATAATTTCATTAATTTTGCATCGCTTTTTCAAACACGGGGTAAACCCCACTTTTAGAGTTCACTAACGCACCATGTTGATGAAACGACGGTGCAAAGTTACACATTTTAGGTTAAATTACAAACTTTTTTAATAGTTTAATTATTATGGCAAAAATTAAAATCGGTATTAACGGTTTCGGTCGCATTGGCCGTTTTGTGTTCCGCTCGACATTCGAGGAGAGCAATGTGAATGACGTTGTGGTGGTCGGTATCAACGACCTGTTGCCTGTCGACTACATGGCATACATGCTCAAGTATGACACGATGCACGGCCAGTTCAATGGAACTATTGAGGTCGATGCTGAGAAGAATGAACTCATCGTCAACGGCAATCACATCCGTGTTACTGCCGAGAAGGATCCCGCTAACTTGAAGTGGGATGAGATTGGTGCAGAGTATGTCGTCGAGTCGACAGGTCTGTTCCTGGCCATGGACAAGGCTGAGAAGCATCTGCAGGCCGGTGCCAAGTATGTCGTTCTGTCGGCTCCCAGCAAGGCCGGTGAGGATGGTCGTCAGGCTCCGATGTTTGTTTGCGGTGTTAACACCGACAAGTATGCCGGCGAGACCATCGTGTCGAACGCTAGTTGCACAACCAACTGCTTGGCTCCCATCGCCAAGGTGCTCAACGACAAGTTCGGCATTGAGACCGGTCTGATGACTACTGTTCACTCAACCACTGCAACTCAGAAGACCGTCGACGGTCCGTCGATGAAGGACTGGCGTGGTGGCCGCGCTGCTGCCGGCAACATCATCCCCAGCTCGACCGGTGCCGCCAAGGCTGTGGGCAAGGTGATTCCCGAGCTCAATGGCAAGTTGACGGGTATCTCGATGCGCGTTCCTACCCTCGATGTGTCGGTTGTTGACCTGACCGTCAACCTGAAGAACCCCGCCACCAAGGAGGACATCTGCAAGGCTATGAAGGACGCTAGCGAGGGTGAACTCAAGGGCATTCTGGGCTACACCGAGGACGCAGTCGTGTCGAGCGACTTCCTGGGCGATGCACGCACCAGCATCTTCGATGCCAACGCCGGTGTCTACCTGACCGACAAGTTTGTCAAGGTCGTGTCGTGGTATGACAACGAGATTGGCTACAGCCACAAGGTGGTTGACCTGATCAAGGTCATGAAGAAGCACAACGGCTAAACAGCAGTGGCCGCGTGCACAACGCTTCGCATCAAGTCCTGAGCCACTCGCAAGGTCGCTCAGGACTTTGTTTAATCAATTGAGCCACTAGCCTCTAGAAAATCTAGACCATCTAGTGCCTCCAGAACATCCAACACAAGACAATGGAAAATAGAGAATACAAGAGAATACTCGTCACGACTGCATTACCCTATGCCAACGGGCCAGTGCACATCGGGCACCTGGCTGGCGTGTATGTGCCTGCCGACATCTACGTGCGCTATCTGCGTCTGCAGGGCAGGGACGTGATGTTTGTGGGCGGTAGCGACGAGCATGGTGTGCCCGTGACCCAGCGTGCCCGCAAGGAGGGCATCACCCCCCAGCAGGTGGTTGACCGCTACCATGAGTTGATCAAGAAGTCGTTTGAGGAGTTTGGCATCTCCTACGATGTCTATAGCCGCACCACCAGCAAGACGCATCACCAGTTTGCTGCCGAGTTTTTCCGCAAACTCTATGATGACGGCAAACTCATTGAGAAAACGACCAAGCAGTTCTATGACGAGATCGATGGCAAGTTCCTGACCGACCGTGACGTGGAGGGCGAGTGCCCCTATTGCCACCATCCTGCCGCCAAGGGCAACCAGTGTGAGGATGGCTGTGGTCGTGACTTGGATCCGACCGAACTCATCAATCCGCATGCCAAGGACAGCGACCACCCGCTTGTCCTGAAGGACACTACCAACTGGTTCCTGCCCCTGAACGAGTATGAGGGCTGGCTAAAGGAGTGGATTCTTGAGGGACATCAGGAGTGGCGACCCAATGTCTACGGCCAGTGCAAGTCGTGGCTTGACAATGGATTGCAGCCCCGTGCCATGACGCGCGACCTGGATTGGGGCATCCCTGTGCCCATTGAGGGCGCCGACGGCAAGGTGCTGTATGTGTGGTTTGATGCACCCATCGGCTATGTGAGCAACACCAAGGAATTGTGTGAGCGTCAGCCTGAGCGTTGGGGCACATGGCAGCAGTGGTGGCAGCAAGAGGACACCCGGCTGATTCACTTCATCGGCAAGGACAACATCGTGTTCCACTGCATCATCTTCCCCACTATGATGAAGGCTCATGGCGACTACATCATGCCAGACAATGTGCCGGCTAACGAGTTCCTCAACCTTGAGGGTGACAAGATTTCGACCAGCCGCAATTGGGCTGTGTGGTTGCATGAGTATCTTGCCGACTTCCCCGGCAAGCAGGACGTGCTGCGCTATGTGCTCACAGCCGCTGCTCCCGAGACCAAGGACAACGACTTCACCTGGGACGACTTCCAGGCACGCAACAATAATGAACTGGTGGCCATTCTGGGCAATTTTGTCAATCGTGCAATGGTGCTCACGCACAAGTACTTTGACGGCGTGATTCCCACTATGGGCCAGTTGACCGACTATGATCGTCAGACGCTCAACGAGTTTAAGGATGTCAAGCAGACGCTGAGCGACAACATTGAGGGCTTCCACTTCCGTGAGGCACTGAAGGATGCGATGAACCTGGCCCGCATCGGCAATAAGTATCTGGCCGACACCGAGCCGTGGAAACTAGCCAAGACTGATATGGCGCGCGTTGAGACCATCTTGCACGTTGCCTTGCAGATTTGCGCCAACCTGGCCATCGCCTTCGAGCCGTTCTTGCCCTTCAGCGCGCTGAAGTTGCGCAAGATGCTGGGCATGGGCGAGGTGCGTTGGGACAAACTTGGCGACATTGACATCTTGGCTGCCGGTGCTGCCATCCAGAAACCCGAATTGTTGTTCGAGAAGATGCCCGACGAAGCCATTCAGCCTCAGAAGGATCGCTTGGAGCGCATCAAGCAGGAGAACATCCTCAAGAACTTTAAGCCCCAGCCGGTGGCTCAGGAGTGTACCTACGATGACTTCATGAAGTTGGATATCCGTGTGGGCAAGGTCGTGGAGTGCGAGAAGGTCAAGAAGGCCAAGAAGTTGCTCAAGTTCCGCATTGATGATGGCATGGGCGGCCGCACTATTGTCAGTGGCATCGCCCTCTATTACCAGCCTGAGGACCTGATTGGCAAGGAGGTGTGCTTCATCGCCAACTTCCCGCCGCGTCCATTAATGGGTATCGAGAGCCAGGGTATGATCCTCAGCGCCGAGGATGCCGATGGCCGCCTGGTGGTTATCGGTCCCACGGGCGTGGTTCGCCCCGGTGTGCAAGTCAAGTAAAGATGTAGCACACGGCAAGAAACGATCAGCCTCTCGTCCGGCAAGGGATGAGAGGCTGTGTTGTTGCTGTCTACACGAGGCGACCTGCGTCAGTTCTCGTTGTCGGCGGTGAGCACTTGCTGGCGGAAGGCGGTGTCCGAGCGCAGACGATCCAGGGCCTTCTTCGAGGCATTCTGGTGCGACTCTTTTTTACTGTATCCTGTTCCGTCGGCGGCATATTGGCCTGCGATGATGACTGCGGTCTTGAACACGGGGTTGTTGTCCTTGTCGTTCATGGTGTCGACCAGGGTGTACTCGATCGTGACATGATACTTCTGTGTCCACTCGATGAGGCGTGACTTGAAGTTTTGGTCGGTCTTGACCAGTTCGTTGAGGTCGAAGTGCTGTTTGATGATGCGCTCGACGATGAAACTCTTGCTGCGTTTGTAGCCGTGGTCCAGATAGAATGCGCCGACCAGCGCTTCTAGTGCATTGCCGTTGATGTAGCTGTTGTGCGATGTGCTGTGTGTGGCGGCGCGTACATGTGTTTCCAGATGATAGGCCTTGCCCACACGATTGAGGCTCTCGCGCTGCACTATCTTGGCGCGGGTCGAGGTCAAGAACCCCTCGTGCTTGCCGGGAAACTGGTTGTAGAGATACTCGGCCACGACAAGGTCGAGCACGGCGTCGCCCAGATACTCAAGGCGCTCGTTGTTGGTCCAGCGGCCGTTGGGCAACTGCAGCGGTTTGCTGCGGTGCACCAGTGCCAGCTGGTAGAGCTGGATGTTGCGAGGATAGTAGCCTGTAATGCGGTGCACATAAACATAAAGCTCCTTATCCTTGACGAAAAGGAGCTTTATGAGTGATATGAGATTTGACAGGCTTGCCATCATGTCATGAGTGCAAAGTTATCCTTTGTACTTCTTGACGATGATACTGGCATTGTGGCCTCCAAACCCAAATGTGTTGGACAGGGCAATGTTGACCGTGCGCTTCTGGGCCTTGTTGAAGGTGAAGTTCATGCGATAGTCGAGATCGGGGTCATCGTCACCGTCCTCGTGATTGATGGTCGGTGGAACGATGTCGTCACGACATGCCAACAGGCAGAACAGGGCTTCCATTGCACCTGTAGCACCCAGCATGTGGCCAGTCATCGACTTCGTGCTGCTGATGTTCACCTGATAGGCGTGCTCGCCAAAGACATTGGCGATGGCCTTAGCCTCGCCTGGGTCGCCCACTGGGGTCGATGTGCCGTGCACATTGATGTAGTCAACGTCCTCAGGCTTGATGCCTGCATCTTCCAGTGCGCGTTTCATCACCAGTGATGCGCCCAGTCCCTCGGGGTGCGATGCGGTGATGTGATAGGCATCGGCACTCATGCCGCCACCGATAACTTCACCGTAGATCTTGGCACCGCGAGCCAGAGCATGCTCCAGTTCCTCGAAGATGAGGCACACGCCTCCCTCGCCCATGACGAAGCCATCGCGCGAGGCACTGAACGGACGCGATGCCGTCTCAGGACTGTCGTTGCGAGTGCTGATAGCCTTCATGGCGTTGAATCCGCCCACACCAGCCGGGAAGATAGGAGCCTCCGAGCCACCGGTGACGATGGCATGAGCCTTGCCCAAGCGGATGTAGTTGAATGCGTCAATCATAGCGTTGGTCGACGTTGCACATGCCGACACGACACCAAAGTTGGGGCCGCGCAGACCATAGCGCATCGAGATGTGACCGGCGGCGATGTCGGCAATCATCGTTGGGATGAAGAAGGGGCTGTAACTGGGGCCATCGGCCTCGTGCTTAGCATAGTAGCCAGCCTGCTCCTCAAAAGTGTGCAGTCCACCAATACCCGAAGCGAAAATCACGCCAATCTCGTCGCGGTCGACATCACCGTCCAGCAGTTTACTGTCATCGATAGCCTGCTTGGCAGCGGCGATGGCATACTGTGAATACAGGTCGGTGCGCTTGACGTCTTTCAACTCGCGACGGTCGGTGGGGTTGAGCAGATAGTTGGCTGCATCGAAACCCTTGACCTCGCAGGCAAAACGGGTCTTGAACAGCGAGGCATCGAAATGCGTAATAGGTCCCGCACCGCTCACACCTTCCAGAGCGTTCTTCCATGTCGTTTCGACATCAAGACCGATGGGTGTGATGGCACCAAGACCTGTTACCACTACTCTCTTTAATTCCATTTCAATGGGAGTATTGTGGAAAGGTTAAATAAATGTCTGTGTGATGAGGTGCGAGATTAAGCCTCGAGAGCCTTCTCGATGTAAGCGATAGCGTCGCCAACGGTCTGGATGTTCTCCGACTCGCTCTCAGGAATCTTGATGTCAAAAGCCTGCTCAAGCTTCATGATCAACTCAACGGTGTCGAGCGAATCAGCGCCCAGGTCCTGTGCAAAAGTAGCTTCGGGGGTTACCTCTGAATCGCTAACGCCCAGATTCTCAACGATAATCGCTTTTACTCTTTCAGCAATTTCTGTCATAGTTGTAAATTTTAATATTAATGTTAAATGTTTTTGTTCCTAGAAATGAGACTGCAAAGGAACGAATTTTTCTTGGTATACTCAAAAAAAAACCGCATAATTTGATGCTTTGTTGCACTTTTTTATGTTATAAAGCAGTTTGTTACACGGATTTTAACCGAACTTCCGTAATTTTAACACTTTACGCCTGTTAAAAAATGTAACTTTTCACGAAAGCAAGTCGATGATCATGCCTTCGCGAGCCAGACGGGTGTCGTGGAAAATTTCCTGGGCCTCGCGCAGTAAGGGTGTCTCGTTGTCGTAGCGGCTGGAGTAGTGTCCCAGAATCAAGTGCTTGACCCCAGCGTCGTGTGCCACCTGGGCGGCCTCGCGGGCTGTGCTGTGATAGCGTGCGTGGGCCTGCTTCTGGCATTCGTTGCCGTAAGTGGCCTCATGGTAGAGCCAGTCAACCCCCTGGATGGCGTCGATGACCCGTCGGCTGGGTCGCGTGTCGCTGCAGTAGGCATAACTCACACTAGGATCGGCATCGGTAGTGAGTCGGTCGTTTGGGATGACAATGCCTTCGGGTGTGACGAAGTCCTGTCCCTGGCGCAGTGAGTTCATTGCCCAGTGCGGGACATTGGCTTCGCGAGTAGCATCGGGGTTGATGTGACGCATCTTGGGCTTCTCGCGGATGACGAAGCCCACGGCAGGAACGCGATGGTTGAGTGTGATAGTGTCGACGGTGATGGCATTGTCCTCGTAGATGCGCGCTGGCTGGGTGCCGATGACATTGAACTCTAGGTCATAGGGCGTGTCACCGCCAGCATATTTGGCCATTTCGCGCAGCAATCGTGCCCCGTCGCCGAAGATGTGTATCGTCAGTTGCCCGGTCATCTCGTGCAGGGCCAGTGTAGAGAGTAGCCCCGGCAATCCGAACCAGTGATCGCCGTGCAGGTGGCTGATGAAGATGTGTCGCAGTCGGGAGAACTTGAGATGCTGCCGTGCCATTGCCATCTGTGCCCCTTCGCCGCAGTCGATCATGAACAGGTTGTCACGCACGTTCAGCACCTGACACGAGGGCAAGTGTCGTCCTGTGGGCTTGGCCGAGCCACAGCCCAATATATTCAATTCAAAACGAGGCATAGATTATTTCGGCATAAAGCGCGATGGGTCTTCAGGGTCGACCAGCGGGGGTGGAGTTGGAGCATCAACGCTCGCTGTGGCCGCTGGTTCGGTGGGGGGAGTCTCAGGTGGCGTGGCAGTGGACTTGCGTGGGTGGCGGCGGTGCTGCTCGTTCCACTCGCTCACGCTGCGGCCCAGGGCACGCATGTCCTCGATGCCGTGATCGATAGTGTCGTCAACAGCGCGCTCGATGCGTTCATTAAACTTAAAGGGCAGCATGGATAGGATGGCCGAACACAGCGACATGACCAGCAGCACTAGCATAGCCTTGTAGCCGATGCCCAGCCCAATGATGGCAAATCCCTCGCCCACATCCTCGCTGGGTGTGATGTCGGGAGCATGCTTCAGGGCGATGTCATGGAAGTTGCCGGTGCGGTCAACAAACCACAGGCCCAGGACGATGAGTACGGTCACCAGTATGCCCCACCAGCGATTCTTGAGTGTGTTGAATGCGATGGCCGAGAAGCAGGTGAGAAAGGGCAAAAGGGCAAAAACGGTGTTGCCCAAGGTGAAGCGTTGGGTAATGGTGCCTGCCGTAAAACTAAAACCAGTGAGTCCGCCCTGGAACGAAATCTCGTAGAAGGGCAAGAACACATAGCAAATGAGTGCAATTGCAAGCAGTATACTGGTGATGGGTTTCATGCTAATTGTCAGTAATGAAAAAGTTAGTGAACTGCGAATTTAGCAATATTCCCGCAAATCACCTCAAAAACGCATTGTATTTTAGTATTTTTTAAAAAACATGCTTATGTCCAATCTGCCTGGCAAGTGTCATTGCAAGGGCTGGATGACAAAGGTGAAGTCACGGTCGGCATAGGGCAGCATATACTGGTCCAGAGGCCAGGCACCCCACGAGTTGACGCATCCCAGGCCCATCTGACGCTGCTGGATGTGCAGTTGGGTAACGCCCGATGGCACGAGGTCGCCGCTGTGTCGTCCCCATGTGTGCTCCTTGATGGGACCATCATCCAGTTGCTCGGTAGTGTAGGGCAGGGCACTGGCCTCAAAGGGGGCATTGCTCCACACCTGCAGACCTCGACCCTGGGCGTCGGTGACCTTGAACCAGCGTACATCGGTGTGGTTGCCACTCTCCTGTGGCCGGATGTAGTCGTAGTACTCGTCCTTGACCTTGCCGCGATAGACACCGAGGTGCTGGCTGCTCTGACGGTCGGTGTAGCACTCGATGGGGCCTCGGCCATGATACTCTATCCGGTCATAACTGGCTGGCATCTGCAGTTGCATGCCGTAGCGGAACAGGTGTGGCACATCGGCCCCTGCGGTGGTGGTCATCTGTTGGCGTATCACCACTTGCCCATCGGCAGTGAGGGTATAGGTCATTGTCAGTTGGGCATGCTGGTCGGGCATGTCGTGCTGTGCTACCACCTGGTTGGCGGTGTGGGTGAGCGACTTCAGCGTCATCTTGGGGTCACGCCAGGTGCCGAAACGCTGCTGCAGGCTAGCCCCGTAGTCGTTGTCGGTGGGGGCACGCCAGAACTCGGGCGTGATGCTCTTGCGGTCGGCCAATATGGGGGTGCCATTGATGTCCAGGTAGTCAATCCATCCCGTGCGCTTGCCGATGACCAGTGTGGTGCCGGCCGCTTGCAACTGGATGTAGGCCGTGGTCTGCTCGCACTGCACCGCGGCAGTTTGAGTGTCGGGCTTGTCGAACTCGTATGGTCGCACTACAAGTTGCTCATGGGCCAGTACTTGTCCCTCGTCAACGAGCGGCATTCCCGCTCTGGCCAGGAACTCAAAGTCGACGACCACTTCGTTGTGTTCGGTCAACAATGCTTCGGCAATGGCATCGCGCAGCGCGGTGCTCTGGATGATGCGTCGTTCCTGTGGCTGGATGTCGGCTATGTCGATGACACAGCCTGTCGAGTTTCCTGTACCCAAGGTGCGAACATGCGCCACCAGCGTCACGTAATCAAGGGGACGGAAGAAGTTCTCGTTATAGACCTCTATCTTGCCCTGCAAGATGTCCGCGTCACGCACCCAAGCATTCTGGTAGAAGTAGGCGACTTCGTGAGCATGCGGGTTGAGCCGGCGGTCGGGGGCGATAATGCCGTTGCAGTTGAAGTTGTAGTCGCTGGCGGGATAGCGGCCATAGTCGCCGCCATAGGTGAATATCTCACGGCCCGTTATGGGGCTCTTGTCGCGCAATGCTTGGTCGACAAAGTCCCAGATGTAGCCGCCTTGATACTTGGGATAGCGGCGAATCAGCTCCCAATATTCTCTGAGTCCACCCATTGAGTTGCCCATGGCATGGGCATACTCGCACTGGATGAGTGGACGGGGATCGTCGCTCATCGAGTATCGTTCGCAATCGTGATAATAGTAGTACATGGGGCAGAAGATGTCGCTCTTTCCTTCTAGTTCGGCACGCTCATATTGCACGGGTCGTGTCGGGTCATAGGCCTTGACCCAGTCGTAGGCTTTCTCGAAGTTTGGCCCATAGCCACCCTCGTTGCCCAGCGACCACACGATGATGCATGGATGGTTCTTGAGTGTCATCACATTGGCCTGGTTGCGTTCCAGGTGCATCTGCAAGAAGTCGTCGCGCTTGGCCAGAGTCTTGTCGCCATAGCCCATGCCGTGGCTCTCGAGGTTGGCTTCGGCTGTGACATAGATGCCATACTCGTCGCACAGGTCATACCATCGCGGGTCGTCGGGATAGTGGCTGGTGCGCACGGCATTGATGTTGAGCCGCTTCATGATGGCGATGTCCTCAATCATGCGCTCGACCGAGACGATGTAGCCCCCGTCGGGATCCAGTTCGTGGCGGTCGGCACCCTTGATGAGCACGGGCTGGCCATTGACCAGCAGTTGGCCGCCTTTGATTTCGATGTGACGGAACCCCACGTGCTGGCGCACAACCTCCTGGACACGATCGCCCTGTCGCAAGGTGATGAGCAACGTATATAGATAAGGTGTCTCGGCAGTCCAAGGCTTCACGTTGGCCACGGTAGTCTGTTGGCCTCGAGCCACTTCCCTACCTTCGGCATCAAGCAATCGTGCCTCGATGGTGCCCTTGCCTGTGACGGTGGTCTTGACATCGAGCACGCCCTTGCCGTCAATGAGGTCTTGCCCGATAGTCAGGTCGGTGATGTGCGCCTTGGGACGGGCATAGAGATACACCTCGCGGGCAATGCCGGTCAGTCGCCAGAAGTCCTGATCTTCAAGATAGGAACCATCGCACCACCGCATCACTTGCATGGCGATGAGGTTGCGCCCTTTCTTCAGATAGCGTGTGATGTCAAACTCGGCAGCCACCTTCGAGTCTTCGCTGTAGCCCACTTGTCGGCCATTGACCCACACGGTCAGGTTGCTTGTTGCCGAACCAACGTGCAGGTAGACTTGCTGCCCCCGCCAGTCGTCGGGGATGTCGACCGTGCGGCGATACGAGCCGGTATAGTTGTTGGTCTGGCTGATGTGCGGCGGGTTGCTCTCAAATGTCGTAGCCCAGGCATATCCGATGTTCTTGTAGATGGGGTCGCCATAGCCCTCTAGTTCAAACAGACCAGGAACGGGAAAGTCGGTCCATCCCGAGTCGTCAAATTGGGTCGTATAGAAGTCTTTGGGTGCCTGGTCATGGTTCTTGACGAAGTGGAATCGCCACTTGCCCTCAAGGCTCATGTATCGTGCCGAGGCGGTCTTGTCGCCTGTCAGCGCAAGAGCCTCGCTCTCAAAGGCGAAGAAGTTGGCTCGACGCATCTCGCGGTTCACTTGGTTGACACTAGGGTCTTGCCACACGTCGGCGGCCCGCATCATCGCCATGGCGGCCATTACCATTGCGGCTAGTAAGGTAATCCAGTGCTTGTTGCTCATTTGTCAGGATATTTTATGTGGGGACAAAGATAGTGTTTTTGGCGCAGACAGCCAAATGTCTCGCCAAAAAGCCGCACACTACCCCAGACTCCCACTCAATAAAAAGCAAAAAATGCAGGAAAAATATCACAAATTCAGAAAAATGATATACCTTTGCCCCATAAGTCTACTTAACTCATGTTTTTATGAAAAGAACTAATACATTTTTAGTTTTGCTTGTGTTGGCCTCTGTGATGTCAACAATGGGTTACATGAACGCTCAGACGCAGACACGGGAAGCGCCCGACTGGAGAAAACTTCATTACTTGTCCGAAGAAGAGATGCTGACCCCTGTGAGGGCTACCAACCTCACTGAAACACCCGCGCCAACCGAAGCACCTCGTTTCGTGGCAGAATTTGAGCCCATGCAGGGCGTGACGATTCGCTATCCGCTGGGCATTCCGGTTAGTTTGGTTAAATCGTTGGCCGAGAACTGCCAAGTGTACTGCATCGTGAGCAAATACCAACAGTCATCGGCACAGTCGAGTTTCCGCAATGCAGGGGTAAACTTGAATCGAGTCACCTTTGTGAATGCGAGTTCAGATTCCTACTGGGTGCGCGACTACGGTCCATGGTATATCTTTGCCGGCAAGAATCCTGCCATTGTAGACAATGTGTATAATCGTCCGCGGCCGAACGACGACGCGATACCTTCGACCTTTGCCACGCTATGGGACATCCCCCTCTACGGCATGAACCTGACACACACTGGAGGCAACATGATGCAGGACGGACGCGGACACGCGGTTAGCGACGATTTGGTCGTTTCAGAGAACGGCTATGACGAGGACAATGTGCGCCAGAAAATGCTTGACTACCTCGGCATCGACAACTACCACATCACCATCGACCCGCAGGGAGACTACATTGCCCATGTCGACTGCTGGGGAAAATACTTGGCTCCAGATAAAATCTTGATTGCCAAACTGCCAGAGACCGACAGCAGGTATGAGAACTATGAAACCGTAGCCAATTATTTTGCCACAACCAACTGCTGCTGGGGCTATCCCTACAAGGTGTACCGTGTCGAAGAACCTGGTGGCAGCACGCTTGCTCCCTATACCAACAGCCTTATTCTCAACAAGCATGTCTATGTGCCGATGGGCAGCAACAGCACTTACAATGAACGCGCACTGCAGGTCTACAGGGACGCCATGCCTGGCTACGAGGTGACAGGCGTATACAACGCATCAGGTAGCACCTCGTGGCAGAATACCGATGCCTTGCATTGTCGCACGCGCGGAGTGATGGACTTCAACATGCTGTATGTTGACCACAGGAATGTGCTCTTCGGCGTGCAGGAGTGCGGTGATTCCATCGCCATAACGAGCAAGTTTATCGCCTATAGCGGCAAACCCCTGAAAGAGGACTCGCTATTGGTTTACTACAGCATTGACAACGGCCCTTACCAAACTGCGCGCATGAAAGCCACCGGTGCACCCGATGAATATGTGGGTTACATTAAGGGTTATCACCAAGCATCTGAGGTTGACTACTATGTCTTCGGTGCCGACGAATCAGGACACCGATATCAGCAACCGGTGTTCGGCGAACTGGATCCCCACCACTTCACTGTCAAGATGTCCATCCTGCGTGGTGATGTGAACAACGACGGAAAGGTGGATATCGCTGATGTTAACATCGTGGTGAACATTATTCTGGGCAAAGATAGTGCCGACAAGTATGGTGGTCGTGCCGATGTCAATAGCGTAGACGGCATTGATATTGCGGATGTCAATGCAATTGTCAACATCATTCTCGGAAAGGATATTGAATAGTGCACAAAGCATTATAGATCATTGCAGCTTGGTGGTTTTCTGCCAAGCTGCTTTTGTTAGTAGTATAATCAGACAACAATCACAACATGGGCAACAAAGTTGTAGTTGTTAAAGGTTGTCCATGTCATCAGAATGTGTATGAACGCATCATGGCAAAAAATTCTGCATTCTCCATTCTCCATTCTCAATTAAAATAACTACCTTTGCAGTTCAGTAAAATACTTATTAGAGTAAAATGAAGATAATCAAACAGATAGCAGTAATGTGCTGCATGGTTGCCCTGATGGTGGCATGCAAGGAGAAGTCGGACTACCCATACGAGACTGAGTATCTGCCTGTGCAACTGGTGGGCTCGGAGAAATGGAGCATCCTCGATGTGCGCTCGGGCGAACTGGTGGCCAAGGATGCCTATGACATCATGCCCAGCGCTGTGGTCAGTGGCATGTACTCGGTGATGAATGATGAGGGTACATTTGATTTCTACAATGTGGCCGACCCCAAGCATCCGGTCAACAAGGTGCATTATGGTAGCGTGACCTCGTTCGGCAATGATGGGCTGGCTGTGGTGAGCCGCCGTGGAGGGCCGCTGGAGGTCATCGACACCAAGTGTGAGGTGGTCAAGACACTGCCCAAGGAGGTGGCTCAGTGTGGAATGTTCTACAATGGTCTGGCTGCCTATCAGAACGACCAGGGGCAGTGGGGCTACATCAACGTGCAGGGTGATACCGTGATTGCTGCTCAATATGCTCAGGTGCACGAGTTCTTGCACGGCGACTGCGCCATTGTGATTGATAACCATCAAGCCAATGACAGCGCAGTGATGTTCACAATTATCGACAAGACGGGCAAGCGGTTGTTTGACTGCTCGTCGGCCGAGTATCAGTTGATTCAGCCCTACTATGTCTCGGGAGTGCTACCCGTGGTCAAGGGCGACACCATCGTGTGCCTGGACAGGCAAGGCAAGGAAGTACCCAACCCCAATCAGAACCACAGTGCGGTGGACAGTGCCCACTATGATGACTATACCCGCACTGCCGCCAACTTGTTTATTGTCCTCAAGGGCAAGAAGATGGGGCTGGTTGACCAGAACAACAAGGTGCTCATCAAGCCGCAATTTGACCGACTGGTTGACCTGACCGCCGACCGCTATATCGCCATCAACGACACGGTGTGCCATCTGGTCGACCGGCAAGGTCAAGCTGTGGGCAATGTGAAGTTCACTCATGTGCATGGAGGAGTGGAGAATGTGCCTGCAGCCCGTGGATTTATTGACACCGACCTGGCTGTGGCATCGATGATGATGCTTTTCGGTCCGGACTATTGCTGTGGCGCTCACCCGGGCACCACATTGATGGATATGAATGCGTTGCTCGACAGTGACCCGTCGGGCTATGTCGGGGCGAACTTTGTGAATTATCAGCATGGGCCGTTCATCATTCAGTATATGTTCAACAATGAGGTGGCATCGGTGTCTAGCCAGGGTGCCGCACCCACCTTCAATCTGGATGCCCGCGTGATGGGTGTGCTGATTGCACTGAATCTGGCTCATACGGGTGTTGAGACCGAACCCACTATTGTGCAGAAGACGCAGGGTGTGTTGGGCACGCGTGGATTTGTGCTTGAGGGCAATGGCATCTTCACCAGCGAGGCGGGCCCGGCCATCTCGATGGGCTACGACCACGGCATCTTCAACCTCTACTACTTCATGAACCGCTCCTACGCTCAGCCCCTGCCCCAGAAACCCCGCAAGTGATGAGCAAGATCAAAATATGGATTGAGTGCATGCGACTGCGCACACTGCCCGTGTCGCTGTCGGGTGTGGTCATCGCCACCGCATTGGCGTGGTGGACAAACCGTTTTGCTGCGGTGCCGGCATTGCTGTGCTTGCTCTTTGCCCTGCTGGCGCAAGTGGCATCAAACTTTGCCAACGAGTACTACGATTTCAAGAAAGGTGCTGATAAAGTGGGGCGCGTGGGGCCGCGTCGTGGAGTCACCGAGGGCGACATCAAGCCTCGCACACTGCTCATCGTCACCTTTGCCACACTGGCTGTCGCTGGTGTGGTGGGTTGCTGCCTCATCCCCTACGGCGGGTGGTGGCTGTTGCCTGTGGGCATCTTTATTGCTTTGGGTGCTTTGGCCTATAGCACAGGGCCTTATCCGCTGAGTTATCACGGCTTGGGCGAGTTGGCTGTGTTCTTTTTCTTTGGAGTCATTCCGGTCACGCTTACTTATTATGTGCAGGCCTTGCGCATCGAGCCGCTTGTCATTCTGGCGTCGATGGCCACAGGTTTCCTGGGGGTGAATGTATTGCTGGTCAACAATTACCGTGACGTGGACGATGACCGCGAGGCCGGCAAACGCACATCAGTCGTCATCTTCGGTCGCCAGCCCGCCGCTGCGGCCTATCTCATCAATGGCTATGTGGCGATGTGCTTACTCACCCCGCTGTGGATTCTGGCAGCGTTGGCGCCTACCGTTCCGGTGTGGGTACTCGTTGCTCCTGTGGCTTATCTGGTGCTGCACACCATCACCTGGCACCGCCTCATCACCCGTGACGGTGCCGCCCTCAACCCACTGCTTGGCGCCACTGCCCGCAACATGCTCATCTTCACCCTGCTGCTCACCCTGTTGCTCAACATCTAGAGGACATTAAACTCAGAGGGCTGGATATCGATTGATATCCAGCCCTCTTGAATGTGGAGCACAGCGGACTCGAACCGCTTACCTCAACACTGCCAGTGTTGCGCTCTACCAGATGAGCTAGTGCCCCATTGCGGCTGCAAAGGTACAACCATTTTCTGAACCCACAAAATTTTTCCCCCACTTTTTTCGAAAAATCACCTATTGGCGGATTGGGGACGGTTCTTTTTCGCCAAAAGTTAAATCGGTTTAACAAATGGTGAAAAAGAACCGTCCCTAATCCGCCACTAATCCGCCAAACCGATTTGCTAGAATTGTGTGATTTCTGTCCGTAGGACACTACAAGTTCGCTAAAATACTAATACTAATAATACCGTGAAGGTGGGCATTTTTTCTCTAATTGCGTTTGTTCTTCAGAGAATTTTTGTTCATGAGCTGTTTGTGATTATCATAGGGCTTGATTGGGCGGTGTGGTAAAAGACACGATTTTTGGCAATAAATTGTACCTTTGCAGTGTTTTATTAGATACTCTTGTTTATACTGCTGCAAGTGTTTCGGTAATTGGAAATGTTATTACATAGTTGTAAGCGTATTGATCGAAAAATGAAGAAATTAGGGTTGATTTGTATGGTGATATTGACCTTGATTGTTTTGTGTATTGCATTTGTGCCGACATTATTTCTCGATAATGGTGACAGGTTGCTCTGGCAATTGAGTAATAAGGCAT